>ENA-OWPI01001059-OWPI01001059.1-marine-metagenome-genome-assembly--contig:-NODE-1059-length-32707-cov-47.938799_pt1 | contig 32707 bp, 37 predicted proteins | sample MGYA00238138_ERZ651775 | MGnify/ENA primary metagenome ERZ651775 (study PRJEB26906, sample SAMN06265043) | marine metagenome | isolation source: Helgoland LTER site | place: Germany:Helgoland, sampling...
TGAGCCAGAATACCAGAAATATGCGCCTGAAGAGCTGCGGGAAAGGCAGGGATATTGGCGTAGTCAAAGGCCAAATCTCCATAGTCACATATATTGAAATCCGCCAAAGGATTGATGTCCCAGCCATAGGGCGGATCACAGGGTTGCAGGGTGCTCGCTTCACGGATGGCGCGCGGGCCCAGCCTTGTGCCTGGCCGATTGGTCACCGCCTGATCAAACGGAACACCCGTGACCGCAAGATCCACGCCCTCCAGATCTTTTGAATAGCGACGACGCATGAAAGACAAAGCGCCGCCGAAAGCATTTTCAAAGGACATGCCTTTATAGCCCACGCGCGTGATGGCATTATCCACGTCATTTGCTGCATCTTTCAAGGCCATTTACTGCTCCAAAGGTTGCGCGCGCTCTACCAAACGCGCAAAAAATGAGGCCCCAACCGGGGACACCTCGTCATTAAAATCAAACGCTGCATTGTGCCAAGCGGCCCCCTCGCCCTGCCCTAAAAACAAATAGCAGCCGGGCCGTTTCTCCAGAAGGTAGGAAAAATCTTCCGCTCCCATCTCGCGGGTCCGGTCTGTCTCTAGCAATGCCGTCCCGCAGACCTCCTCGGCCACCTGGCTGGCAAAGGCAGATTGTTCAGGAGAATTGATCGTGGCGGGATAGCCGCGGGTATAGGTGCATGTCACATCCACCCCAAAGGCCGCCGCATGCCCTGCGCAAATTTCACCCATCCGCCGCTCCACCATATCCTGCACCGGACGGGCAAAACTGCGCACCGTGCCCCCGACAAAGGCGCTGTCATTGATCACATTGTCGATGGTGCCGGCGTGAATTTGCGTCACGCTCACCACCAAATCCTCGACCGCATTATGATTGCGGCTGACGATGGTTTGAAAGGCCTGGGTGATCGACACAGCGGCGGGAATGGCATCCACTGCCAAATGCGGCATGGCCCCATGCCCCCCCTGCCCGGTGATATGCACTTCAAATGTGTCCACCGCGGCCATGATCGGACCTGGCGTTGTGCTCAACTGCCCGGCTGGCGCGCCCGGCTCGCAGTGCAGCGCATAGACAGTTTCTATTCCAAAACGCTCAATAATCCCCTCTTGCACCATAACCTCACCCCCGCCACCATTCTCCTCGGCAGGCTGAAAGATTAAGGCCACAGTGCCGGCAAAATTACGCGTTTCCGCCAAATAGCGCGCGGCCCCGAGCAACATTGTGGTATGGCCATCATGGCCACAGGCGTGCATCTTACCTGGAACTTGACTGGCATAGGCGGCCCCGGTGGCCTCCTCAATTGGCAGCGCGTCCATATCGGCGCGCAGACCAATCACCGGACCGGGCGCACGGCCATGTATCAAAGCCACCAGCCCCGATTGCGCGATGCCGCTGTGAATTTCACTGATGCCAAACTCTTGCAAACGCTCCATCACAAAAGCGGCAGTTTCATGGCACTCGAACCCAAGCTCTGGATTTTGATGCAAATGACGGCGCCAGGCTTTCATATCCTCGGCAAATTCAGCGATACGGTTGACGATTGGCATGGGCTGGCTCCTTATGGGCCAAGAAAAGCGGAATTGAGGGAGCAAAGCAATGGAGAATGATGATCTGCTACATGCAAAAGATGGGGGCATTGAACGGTTGCTTTATATCATGCGCCGCCTGCGTGATCCTGACACGGGCTGCCCTTGGGACATTGAGCAAAGTTTCAGCTCCATTGCCCCCTATACGATCGAAGAAGCCTATGAGGTGGCCGATGCCATTGCGCGCGGCGATATGGCCGATTTGAAGGGAGAACTGGGCGATCTTCTGCTGCAAACCGTCTATCATACCGCAATCGGAGAGGAGGAAGGGCTTTTCACCTTCCACAGTGTCGCCGATGCGATCAGCGATAAAATGGTGGCCCGTCATCCGCATGTGTTCGGCGATCAATCGCGGGATAAAACCGCAGCCCAGCAAACCATTGACTGGGAAACCATTAAGGCCGCAGAACGCGCACAGGCCGATCAAACCCGCGCTTTAGACGGGGTTGCTTTGGGCTTGCCGGCGCTGACACGGGCGGTCAAATTACAAAAGCGTGCGGCGCGGGTTGGCTTTGATTGGCCAGATGTCGAGCAAGTGCTCGACAAGCTGCGCGAGGAAATTGATGAGCTGAAAGAGGCTAAGAGCGCCGCGCATCGTCACGAGGAATTTGGCGACTTGATGTTCGTCATGGCAAATTTGGCCCGGCATATGGGCCTTGATCCCGAGCAGGCTTTACGGGACGCAAATGGAAAATTTACACGACGTTTCAATTCTGTTGAGGCGAAACTTCAACAAGATGGCCGGACGCCTTCTCAGTCAAACCTCGCCGAAATGGACGCGCTTTGGGATGAGGTCAAACGGGAGGAGACAATATCTGAGTAAAATAATCAGGTATTGATCCGACAAAAAGACTCGGATATAGCCTCGCCATCACACCGGAGACACTCATGCCCTATTTTCGCCCCATCGCTCTCGCCCTATGCGCCTTTGCCCTTGCCGTCCCCGTAGCCGCCCAGGAGGTCAACGTCTATTCCTATCGCGAGCCGGCCTTGATCCAGCCTTTGATGGATGGGTTCACCGAACAGACCGGAATTGCGGTCAATGTCGCCTTTCTCAACAAGGGTATGATTGAGCGTTTGCGGGCCGAGGGCAGGCGCTCGCCTGCGGATTTGGTATTCACCACAGATATTTCACGGCTTCACAGCGTGGTCTCAGCCGGGCTGACCCAACCGGTGACAGAAGCCAACCTCACGGACAACATCCCCGCGGCCTATCGCGACCCCGGCAATCATTGGTTTGGCCTGACCCTCCGCGCCCGCGTTATCTATGCCTCAAAGGCGCGGGTCAAAAAGGGGGAGGTTACCAGCTACGAAGATCTCGCAGATCCCAAATGGCAGGGGCGTATCTGCACCCGCTCCGGCACGCATTCTTATATGCTTGCCCTCACCGCCGCCTATTTGCATCACCATGGTGAAGCAGACACATTGAATTGGCTCAAAGCGGTGAAAGCCAATCTGGCGCGCAAACCGCAAGGCAACGACCGGGCGCAGGTCAAAGCGATTTGGGCGGGTGAATGTGATATTTCCCTTGGAAACACTTACTATATGGGCCAAATGCTGGCTGATCCCGAGCAGCAAGACTGGGCCAGCAGCGTCTCAATTGAATTTCCCGTGTTTGAGGGGGCGGGCACGCATGTGAATGTGTCGGGCATGGCGATGACCAAATTTGCGCCCAATCGGGCTGAGGCCCTGGCCCTTATGGCCTATCTTGCCGCGCCAGCTGCCCAAGAGATTTACGCATCTGACAATTACGAATACCCGATTGCCCCTGGCACCCAGGCCGATCCTTTGGTGCAAAGCTGGGGCAGCTTTGAGGCCGACCCGGTCAACCTCAGCACGATTGCCAAGCTCCGCTCAGAGGCGCTGCGGCTCACCGAATTGGCTGATTTTGATGGCTGAACATGAAAAAGGCGCGGGACATGTGCACCGCGCCTTTCGCCTATTATGGCCAAAAAATTTGAAACCACCCTTGTTTATTCCACCGCTGTTACCCTCTGCATGACATCGGGCTGGCCTGTGATTGCACCTGATTGCGGATGCCCGCGCTTCAGCGCATCCACCACATCCATCCCCGCGGTCACCCGTCCGACAACCGTATATTGCCCGTTGAGGAAATAGCCCGGCTCGAACATGATGAAAAACTGACTGTTGGCACTGTTTGGATTTTGCGAGCGGGCCATGCCCACCACGCCGCGATCAAAGGGCACATCTGAAAACTCGGCTGGGATATTGCCCAAATCGGAGCCCCCCATGCCGGCACGCGACATATCCTCGGGATTTTTGCCAAAGCGGACGTCGCCGGTTTGGGCCATAAAACCCTCTATGACCCGGTGAAACACCACACCGTCATAGGCGCCCCGCTCTGCAAGTGCCGTAATCTGCGCGGCATGTAGCGGCGCCACATCCTCAAGCAAATCAATTTGAACAGTGCCGCTTACAGTCTCGCCAACGACCTCAATCTCAAGACCCCCGGCCAAAGCAGGCCCGGCCAAACACGCAAGAAAAGCTGCAAGCCTACGCATCTGCTGCGACCTTCATGGAAATCATACGGTCTGGATTCGGCGCTGGCTCACCGCGGGTAATGGCATCCACATGCTCCATGCCAGAGGTGACGCGGCCATAGACCGTGTACTGACCATTGAGAAAGTGATTGTCGGAAAAGTTGATGAAAAACTGGCTGTTGGCCGAATCTGGGTTTTGCGACCGGGCCGCACCGATGGTGCCGCGGTCATGGGGCAGTTTGGAAAACTCAGCCCGCAGATTAGGCAGCTTTGATCCACCTGTGCCAGCCGCGCGCAGGTTGAAGTTATCCTCCATATTGCCATGCTCCACATCGCCCGTCTGTGCCATAAAGCCATCAATCACGCGGTGAAAAGCGACGTTGTCATATTGGCCAGTCCGCACCAAATCTTTCATCCGCTCACAGTGCAACGGCGCCACATCTGGCAAAAGCTCGATGGTGACGGTCCCATCTTTCAATTCCATCAAGATTGTATTTTCGAGATCTTTGGTTTGTGTATCGGCCATTAGGGCGCTCCTTTTGATTTGCTCGGCAACCTAATAAAATTTCCAGCAAAGGAAAAGGCCCAACCGGTTGACCTTGGCCCGATATCGGGTGTTAACAGAGCAACATTTAGGGAGACGGACATGAGCTGGAAAACTTTGGATCAGATGCAACTCATGGGCAAGCGCGTGCTCACCCGTGTCGACATCAACGTGCCGGTCGAAAATGGCCGCGTCACCGATACCACGCGGATTGATCGGATCGTGCCCACGGTGCAGCATATTTTGAAATCCGGCGGCACGCCCATCCTCATCGCCCATTTTGGGCGTCCTAAGGGGCAGATCGTGGATGCACTCTCTTTAAAAGTCACGGTGCCGGCCCTGGAGGCGGCGCTCGGGGTTCCAGTGAAATTCACCAGCCTGGATAGCGCCCGCGAAACCATCGCTTTTGCCAAAAACCAAGTGGTTTTGATTGAAAATATTCGATTCGAACCCGGCGAAGAGCGCAATGATCCGCAATTGGCCCAACGTTTGGCGGATTTGGGAGATATTTATTGCAATGATGCCTTTTCCGCAGCCCATCGCGCCCATGCGTCAACCGAAGCGCTTGCCCGGTTGCGGCCAGCCTGTGCGGGAAGATTGATGGCCGAAGAGCTCTCAACGCTTGAGGCGGCATTGGGCAAGCCCGAGCGCCCTGTGGTGGCGGTCGTCGGCGGGGCCAAGGTCTCTTCGAAATTGGATCTCTTGAGCAATTTGGTGGGGCAAGTGGATCACCTGGTCATCGGTGGTGGCATGGCCAATACATTTCTCGCAGCCCAGGGGCATGCAGTGGGCAAAAGCCTCTGTGAACATGACCTGGCCGATACGGCACGGCGCATTTTGGAACAGGCGCAAGCCGCTGGCTGTGAGATTATTTTGCCGTCTGACATTGTCGTCGCCCGAGAGTTTGCCGCCCATGCGCCCCATGAAACCGTCGCCGCAGAGGCCTGCCCCGATGACGCGATGATCCTAGACGCCGGGCCTGAAACCGTGGCGCGCATTGGCGCATGTTTTGCCCGTGCGCGCACCTTGATTTGGAACGGGCCGCTCGGCGCTTTTGAGATGCAGCCCTTTGACCGGGCCACCAATACCGCTGCGCAATCGGCTGCAACCCTGACCAAAATGGGCAAGCTCATTTCTGTCGCCGGAGGCGGCGATACGGTGGCCGCGCTCAATCAAGCCGGCGCGGCCGATGGCTTTAGCTATATCTCCACCGCCGGCGGCGCATTCTTGGAATGGATGGAAGGCAAAGATTTGCCCGGCGTCGCGGCGCTGACCGCATAAATCGTTAAGCGCGCCTAATTTCAAACCGTTAGCGCCACCAATATTGAAGCTTTGCGCCAAGCCGCCTAAACCCCTGCTATAGGTTCAACTTTGAGTAGGTCGCCCGCATGTCATATCAAGATCAACGAGACTTAATTCACGCCGGCCAAGGCTTTATTGCCGCCTTGGATCAAAGCGGTGGCTCCACTCCAAAAGCACTTGCCGCCTATGGCGTTGACGCTGCAGCTTTCTCCTCTGATGCCGAAATGTTTGATATGATTCACGCCATGCGCAGCCGCATTGTGCATGCGCCTGACTTCACAGGGGCTAAAGTGGTGGGCGCGATTCTATTTGAAGACACGATGGACCGGGAATTTGACGGGCAATCGGCGCCGCAATATTTGTGGCAGCAACGCGGCGTTGTGCCCTTTTTGAAGGTCGACAAGGGCCTGCAAGACACCGCCGACGACGTGCAATTGCTCAAACCTATGCCGGATCTCGACGCGCTTTTGCAGCGCGCCGCAGCATTGGGCGTTTTTGGAACCAAGATGCGCTCCGTGATTCATGGCGCTAACCCCACCGGCATCTATCAAATTGTCGCGCAGCAATTTGAGATTGGCGCGCAGATCATCGCTCAGGGCCTTATTCCCATTCTTGAGCCAGAAGTTTCCATCACGATTTCGGATAAGGCAGAGGCGGAAAATTTGCTTTGTGATGCAATCTTAAACCATCTCGACGCTTTGCCCGCGGATCAAACGGTTATGCTCAAGCTCACCCTGCCCGAAACCGCCAATCTTTACAGCCGGCTGTGCCAGCACCCGCGTGTTCTATCAGTTGTGGCGCTCTCAGGCGGCTATAGCCGCGCCGAGGCCAATGCGCGCCTGTCCCAAAACAGCAAGATGATTGCCAGCTTCTCCCGCGCCCTCACCGAAGGGCTATCTGCACAGCAATCCGATGCACAATTCAATCAAACCTTGAGCCAAACCATCGACGAAATCTACCGCGCCTCCATCGCCGGTTAAAATCTAACAGAAAAACGAATCAGGGGATTCACAAGGGACTCCGAGCGTGCCATAATGCTTAAAAGCCCATAAGAGGCACAAGGCAGTAGATGAGACAGCGCAGCATCCCTCCAATTGGCCCCCTGGCCGTGACATTTGTGTCGTTGACCCTGGCCGCCTATTTCATATTCTCCGCCATTCAAGGCGATTATGGCATTTTACGTCGGGCAGCCTATCAAGCAGAAGCCGATGGGTTGCAGCGCAAATTGAGCACATTGCAAAATTCAATTGCCCAGCTGGAAAACAAAACCCTGCGCCTTTCCGATCACTATTTAGATCTTGATCTGTTGGATCAACAGGCGCGTGACGTCCTGGGATTCATCCGTCCTGATGAAATCGTCATTCAGTAAATCAATCTAAATATCTATATCCAAACCATAAAACACCATAGAAAATAAATTGTTCACATTTGCAATCAACCTGTGATAAAGAATAGTTTAACGCTAAACTATTTTTACGAGGTCCCGATGGCGGCTAAAAAAACAAGCAAAGCAAATGTCTCAAAAGACGATTTGCTGCATTACTACCGCGAGATGCTGCTGATCCGGCGATTCGAAGAAAAAGCAGGCCAACTCTATGGCATGGGTTTGATTGGTGGCTTTTGTCATCTCTACATCGGTCAGGAAGCCGTTGTGGTTGGCCTCGAAGCGGCGGCAGAAGAAGGCGACAAGCGCGTGACCTCCTACCGCGATCACGGCCATATGCTGGCCTGCGGCATGGAAGCCAACGGCGTTATGGCTGAGCTGACAGGTCGCAGCGGCGGTTATTCCAAAGGCAAAGGCGGCTCGATGCATATGTTCTCGAAAGAGAAACATTTCTACGGCGGTCACGGCATTGTTGGCGCGCAGGTGCCCATCGGTGCTGGCCTCGCATTTGCTGACAAATACCTCGGCAATGGCCGGGTGACATTTGCCTATTTTGGCGATGGCGCGGCCAATCAAGGGCAGGTTTATGAAACCTTCAACATGGCGGCTCTTTGGGATCTTCCAGTTGTTTTTGTCATTGAAAACAATCAATACGCCATGGGCACCTCACAGCAGCGCTCCACCTCATCGGCAGAAATTTACGAGCGCGGCCGTGCCTTTGGTATTCCGGGCGAAGCCGTTGATGGCATGGATGTTTTGGCGGTGAAAGCCGCCGGCGAGACCGCCGTTGCCCATTGCCGCGCGGGCAAAGGCCCCTACATTCTCGAAATCAAAACCTACCGCTACCGTGGCCACTCTATGTCCGATCCCGCCAAATACCGGACCCGCGAAGAGGTGCAGAAAATCCGCGAGGAAAAAGACGCCATTGAACATGTGCGCGATCTGCTTCTGACCGGCAAACATTGCAGCGAAGAAGATCTCAAGGCGATCGATAAGGACATCAAAGCCGTGGTCAACGAAAGCGCAGAATTTGCAAAACAGAGCCCAGAACCGGCTTTGGACGAACTTTGGACAGATATTTACGCACAGGCGGAGGCTTAACCCATGGCGATTGAAATCTTGATGCCCGCACTGTCTCCCACCATGGAAGAAGGCACCTTGGCCAAATGGCTGGTTGCCGAAGGTGATAAAGTCAGCTCCGGCGATATTCTGGCCGAAATTGAAACCGACAAAGCCACAATGGAATTTGAGGCGGTCGATGAGGGGGTCATTGGCAAACTGTTGATCGCGGAAGGGACGGCCAATGTGGCTGTAAACTCTGCCATTGCCGTTTTGCTGGACGAGGGCGAGAGCCTGTCCGATGCAGCCTCTCCTGCCCCAGCAGCGACCCCAGCGGCCAGCGCGGCTCAGCCGGCGGCCTCAGCGCCCGCTGCATCTGCACAAGCCCCGGTTGCCGTGCAAGTCGTTGAGCCTGATTTGCCGGCTGGCACGACATTTAAAAGTCTCACCGTGCGTGAGGCCATTCGCGAGGCCATGTCCGAAGAGATGCGCTCTGATGAAACGGTCTTTCTCATGGGGGAAGAGGTGGCCGAATACCAAGGCGCCTATAAGATCTCGCAGGGTATGCTTGATGAGTTTGGCCCAAAGCGGGTGATTGATACGCCAATTACCGAACATGGGTTTGCCGGTATTGCGGTTGGTGCCGCTTTTGGCGGGCTCAAGCCCGTGGTCGAATTCATGACGTTTAACTTCGCCATGCAGGCGATGGATCATATCATCAACTCGGCAGCCAAGACCCTCTATATGTCTGGTGGTCAAATGGGCGCGCCCATGGTGTTTCGTGGCCCCAATGGGGCCGCCGCCCGCGTTGGCGCGCAGCACAGCCAGGACTATGCGGCCTGGTATGCCCATATTCCCGGGCTCAAAGTTGTGATGCCCTATTCGGCAGATGACGCCAAAGGCCTGCTCAAATCAGCCATTCGTGATCCAAACCCGGTGATCTTTTTGGAGAATGAAATTCTCTATGGCCAGAGCTTCCAAGTCCCAGATTTGCCCGATTACACCGTACCTCTTGGCAAAGCGCGCATCTGGCGCGAAGGCAATGACATCACATTGGTCAGCTTCGGCATCGGCATGAAATATGCGCTGGAAGCGGCAGATCAACTGGCCGAGATGGGCGTGAGTGCGGAAGTCATCGACCTGCGCTGTTTGCGTCCCTTGGACACAGAGACGGTCGTGAATTCTGTAAAAAAGACCAATCGCTGCGTCACAATCGAAGAGGGATTTCCAGTCTGCTCCATCGGCAGCCATATCTCCTCAGTTCTCATGCAGGAGGCTTTTGACTACCTCGACGCCCCCGTTATGACCTGCACAGGCAAGGATGTTCCCATGCCCTATGCGGCCAATCTTGAGAAACTTGCCCTGGTCACCACCGCTGAGGTGATGACGGCGGCCAAATCTGTCCTCTACCGTTAAGGAGCGCCCCATGGCACTTGAAATTCTTATGCCGGCCCTATCGCCCACCATGGAAGAGGGCACCCTGGCCAAATGGTTGGTTGCTGAAGGTGATCGGGTTCAATCTGGCGATCTGTTGGCTGAGATTGAAACCGACAAAGCCACAATGGAGTTTGAGGCGGTGGACGAAGGCGTCATTGGCAAGCTCCTGGTGGCCGAGGGCACGGCGAATGTGAAGGTCAACTCGGCCATTGCTATCTTGCTTGAAGAGGGTGATGCGGCGGATGCGACCGTCTCGCCTGCTCAAAGCGCCGCTGCCGCTGCCCCTTTGACCCATGAGGCCAACGCCGTAGATGCGCCAGCCGCCACAGCGGCGCCCGCCGCCGCAATCTCAAATGACGGCACGCGCATTTTTGCCTCGCCTCTGGCGCGTCGCATTGCAGCCGATCAAGGCTTAGATCTGGCCAAGATTACCGGATCTGGCCCCAAAGGGCGGATTGTGAAAGCCGATGTGAGTGGCGCCCCCGCCCCTGCCTCCGTTTCCGCGCCCCCGCCAATGGCCGCCGCCCCCGCCGCCAGCTTGCCCAGCTCCGCAAGCGTGGAAGCGCTCTATCAGGGGCGCAGCTATAAAACGGTGCCTTTGGATGGGATGCGCCGGGTCATTGCCGACCGGTTGACCGAAGCCAAGCAAACCATCCCACATTTCTATCTACGCCGCGACATTCAGCTCGATACTCTGCTCAAGCTGCGCAGTGAGGTGAACGCGGGTCTCGAAGCCCGAGGTGTGAAACTCTCGGTGAATGACTTTATCATCAAAGCCTGCGCCATGGCGTTGCAAAGCGTACCGGCCGCCAATGCGGTTTGGGCCGGAGATCGCGTTTTGCAGATGGAGGCTTCCGATATCTCTGTCGCCGTCGCCATTGAAGGCGGATTATTCACCCCCGTCCTGCAAGACGCCGACAGCAAATCTTTGTCAAAATTGGCCGTTGAGATGAAAGATCTTGCCGCCCGTGCCCGCAGTCGCAAATTGGCACCCCATGAATATCAAGGCGGCAGCTTCTCAATCTCGAATCTCGGCATGATGGGCATTGATAACTTTGATGCGGTGATTAACCCCCCACAAGGGGCTATTCTCGCGGTCGGAGCTGGCAAGAAACGCCCCGTTGTGAGCGACGATGGCACGCTGAGCGTGGCGACGGTCATGTCCGTCACCATGTCAGTGGATCACCGGGTGATTGACGGGGCTTTGGGCGCCGAATTGCTCGATGCGATTGTCAACAATCTCGAACATCCCCTGTCCATGCTGGCGTAGCAGACCACCAATATGTGAAAAACCCGGCTCAGCCTATGCTGCAGCCGGGTTTTTTGTACCTGATCTCGTGGCTATCGGCCACTCACCCTAAGAGTTGGTCCATCGTGATCGATGGCTGTTCACAGCCGGCTTCTCCAACGATTTTGGCAGGAACTCCGGCTACGGTTTTACAGGGCGGCACCTCATGAAGCACCACGGAGCCTGCGGCAATGCGGCTGCAATGGCCCACTTTGATATTGCCCAGAACCTTGGCGCCGGCTCCAATCAAAACACCATCGCCGATCTTAGGGTGGCGTTCATCATCTTGTTTGCCCGTTCCCCCCAAGGTCACCGAATGCAGCATCGAAACATTGTCGCCCACCACGGCCGTCTCACCAATCACAATAGAATGGGCGTGATCAATCATCAGCCCGCGTCCGATAACGGCTGCGGGGTGAATATCAATGCCAAAGACTTCAGAAATTCGCGATTGGAAAAAATAGGCCAGATCTTTGCGCCCATCGCGCCAGAGGGCATGGCCCACGCGATAGGCTTGAATGGCCTGGAAGCCTTTGAAGAATAACAAAGGTTGCGTAAGGTTATGGCAGGCTGGGTCGCGCTCACGCACCGCCATGAGATCCGCGCGCGAATAGGCACCGAGCTCCTCCGACCGGATGGTATGATCGGCAATTTCGCGCAGCATTTGCTCGGGCATTTCTGCTGAGGCCAGCTTGAGCGCAATGCGGTACGACAGAGCCTGCTCCAAGCTGCTGTGATGTAAAATGCTGGAGTGGATCATAGCGCCCAAAAGCGGCTCTTGCTCCAATGCGCTTTGCGCCTGCCGCACCATTTCATCCCAAACCGGGTCGATGGATTTCAAATGCGCTGCTGTCTGTGCCATGGGTTCATCCTCTGGTTGACGCGTTCTTTTCCTACATAAGCGGATTATCAAACTTATCAACCTATGTGCAGCCGATCAACGCAATCGTCTTGACGCGTCAAATCGTGAAACGAAACTTGCGGCGCAGGCCAGGACCAAAACTTTCAGAGAGCTGCGCCACTTGCAGCTCAAGCAGACCCTGCGCCCCATCAAGCGCCTGCATCGCGGCGCTATAGCGCCATTGCGCTTGATGGACCTCTTCGAGGCGTAGCAGCTGGGCACCCGAGAATATTTTTACCTGATAGCGTTCCTGCGTTTCGGACAGGGGGATCTCTGCCAAATCCCAAGATGCCCCATCCAAGCGCGCGCGCCTGATCCAGGAAAATTCTAAATCTGCGCCATCCCATTTTTGCGCCAAATGCACCGGTGCATAGGGGCGCAGCCCGTTGCCAGCAAAGGCTGCGCTGAGCTTGCGATAGCTGTAATCAGAATAGGGCCGTGCCGCGGGACCGATTTGGAAATACTGCAGGGTATTGCGCCCGGAAGCTGCCAATTCGATCTGTTCCGGCGTGCCATCAAGCAATACAAAATAGGACCCTACAGGCCATTGCGCCGGCATCAAAGCATCACTACCCAATTGACCGCGCAAGCGGCCCGACAGTTCGTAGCGGCCCGGGGCCACAAGATCGGCCGATTGAAACTGGAAGATCTCCCAATTGTCTTGGCTGCCGTCGCCAATCGCAGCCAAATTCGCCCCGGCCAAGAGCGCCTCAGGGGTCACACCCGACAGGCTGCCGCGTGTCAGCTCCACCACAAGCGGCGCGCCGTGATCCAAAATTCCCGGCGTTGCAGCGGCCAAAGGCGCCAGTGTAACGCCCAAGACCGCCGGAGATTTTACCAAAGTGTTGAGCGTATAATCCGCATCATAGCGCGAGCTGTAAACTGCGACAGGCCCGGGCCAAGGCTCCGCGGTTGCGGCGATATATGGCGCATGTGGCAGCTCATCGCCTGTGATGAGCGGCAAATCCAGGAACAGTGGGAACACTGGCGTAATGGGTGTTGCGGCTGGCAGTTCCAGCGGTTTTTGTGCCAAGCTCGACCCCTCATAGAGGGTTTCATCGACCCGCACCGCCTGTGCCAATCCCTGATCCCCTTGCTCGAATTGATCGATCCGGTAGGAGGCCAGACCGCCCGGCTCTGCCAGTTTGACCACATCCCCGGCCCCCAAATGCCCCAAGGATGGCGGAAGGGCGAAAGACGCGCGGTCGCGCCCCACGCGCGCCTCAATCAACCAGCGCTCGACAATGGCCCGCGCCTCCTCTTCTTTCAGTGCGATGTTGAGCTCTGAGGTCGAGATGTCGCGGGTCTCATTTTCGGGGAAGACGGCCTCACTGGCCGCGATCTCAAAATTACCATCGGCCTCAACGTAATTCAGCCGAACCCGGTCTGAAATCTCAGCCGATGCTGCCCGGCTATAGTCAATTGCCGTGCCACTGTCCGGCGCCATCACCAAAGCGCCAAGATCAACCTCAGAAGGGCGATGCTCGGAGCGGCTGCGAAACACCAATTGGCCGGCACGTTCCATCACATCAAAGCCAAAGGCCAGCATCAAAGGCTGCAAAGCCGCGCGGGCCGTGTCCACATGAGTGATACCATAGCCGCGCAGGTAGCCATAAAGTTCGGAGGTTTCCACATCCGCAAGCCCCGCGCGGGCGCAAATCTCGCGCACCACAGAATCAAGCGGGCGGGCCGCCGTGCGACCAGTGATCCAATGGCCCTTGTCGTAGTTGTCACCATCCGACCACAGTTCGCGATAGCCCGGAAAGGCTGGATAGGGGCGCGCGTCCCAAGCCCAGACATGTGCGCGGGACATATCCAGCATTGGCCCGTCATATTCGATGGATTGCGGGTTGTTCTGCGGATCGTTCCAATAGCTATAAATCACGCGCAGATATTGCATTTGGATCAGCTCATCACGCCGCCCGTTGGAATAGCGCGGCAAGGCGCTTTCCGAGCTTTTGGGATCGACAAATTTATTGGGCTCATTGGTGCCCTTATCAACGGCCCCACAGCCAATCTCAGTGAACCAAATGGGTTTGCTTTGCGGCACCCAATCGGTTGGGGTGAGATCGCGTTGCCCTGCTTTGCGCTCATAATGGGGATTTTGCCACCAATTGCGAATGTCCTTGTATCGGTAGATCCAAGGTTCCGCCCCCGCTCCATCGGTAATGGGCGTGCGAATTTGCGCCGCGCGGGCTTCGGGCGAATGGTAATACCAATCATAGCCTTCGCCGCCCTCAACATTTTGGCTGAGATAATCGAGATTATAAATTGAGCCCCAGCCAGCATCCGCATGGGTCTCGCCATCCCGCCAATCGGAGAGGGGCATATAATTGTCTATGCCGATGAAATCGATATTGGCATCGGCCCAAAGCGGATCAAGATGGAAATAGCGATCATTGCTGCCGTCATTTGGCTGATAGCCGAAATATTCGGACCAATCAGCCGCATAGGTCAGTTTGGTGCCCGCGCCCAAGAGCTGTCGCACATCCGCCGCCAGCGCGCGCAAAGCCTGCACCGCCACAAACCTCCCGCCGGCGCCGCGAATTTGCGTCAGGCTGCGCATTTCTGAACCGATGCAAAAGGCCTCAACACCCCCCGCCGCTTTACACAGCGCCGCATTGTGCAAAATAAACCGCCGAAAGGACCATTCGGCTGGCCCGCTGTAGTGAACCTGCCCGCCCGCGACTGTGAAATCCGAGGGCTTAGCCTGACCGAAAAACTGCGCCACCTGCGTATCTGCCGCGGCGGTTTGATCGGCGCTGCCCGGTTGACCGGGGGCTTTATCTGTCGTGATACGTCCGCGCCACGGGAAAGCCGGTTGGTCGGGCGCCGCGCTCCAAGGATCGGGCAGACCATTGCCGCTGAGTTGATCCATCAAAATAAAGGGGTAAAAGAGCACCTCTTGCCCCTTGTCATGCAGGGCCGTAATCGCTTCTATCACCGATTGATCTGACGGCGTGCCCCCATAGGCAGGCCGCCCATCCACATAAGGCACCTTTTGGGCCGTGGCGCGGGTCACCCCGCTGACCTGCCAGGTCAAGCCTTCTGGCTCCTGGTCGGTTTGCTCCACCTTCGGACGCAGCTCGCATTGGCCCACCCGTAGATCATTGCCGAACCAAGACACGATGAGTGATGTGGATTGGCAATTGGGCAGCTCGCCAACCAGCGCCTCCAAAGAGACCTCAAAATCTGTGCCGCCAGTGGTTGTGTTGACATTCACCGCACGGCTCTTGCCGGCCCCGTCATCAAAATAGACCGGTGTTGTGGCCAGTGAAAATTCACCAGAGCCCGGCATCATGGCCACCGCCGTCACAGCATGGCTGATGTCTTGCGCCATAGCGGCGCTGCGATCCTCAGAGGGGCGGGTGACCTCAAAATTGAACTGCGGCACGCGATTGCCAAAGGGGCTCAAGTCTAGATCCTCAAACACCACATAGGCGGTTCCCCGAAAGGCAGGCGCCGCCTCTGCCCCCTGCACAGCGACAATCTTTGGATCCGGCAACTGGCTGGTTGATCCGGGATAGACCCGCATGTTCAGACTGTCGCGCGGCACTTCCACCCCATCGGCCCAAACGCGGCCCACATGGGTAATTTCTCCCTCACAAAGGGCAATGGCCAAAGACACCGAATAGCTGTAGCTGGTGACCGTCGGGCTGGGGCTGCTCCCCTTGCCGCTGCCTCCAGAGTGGGCGACATGTTCAAGAAAGCGGGTGGCCCAAATCACATGCCCCCCCAATCGCATCCGCCCAAAGACCAGACCAATCGCAGCGCCTTGATTGGCCCCGGTGAGGCGAAAGCGATCAATGCGGCCGGTTTGGACCGCCTGCGATCCGCTGCCGAGCAAGTTTTGGTCAATGCTTTGGCCAATCACCGCTCCCGCCGCGCGCCCAACGACCGCCATCGAAAGCCCTGCCACGGTGCCGCCAATCGATCCACCAAGGGCCATGCCGGCCGCCGAAAGTACCAAAGTTGCCATGATATTTACCTTTCCAATGGAAACTGAAAGCGGGCGACGATCTTGCGCGCCCAGGCTTGGCTGAGGGGGCTTTCAGTCACGCAATGCCCGCTATAGGCGTGGACAAAGCTGGGCGCGGCCCCGGTTTGAACCTGCACGCCTAAATGCTTGGCAATGCAGCCCCGGCGCATACGAAACAAAAGAACATCCCCGATTGCCGGGTCAGCCAACGGTTTTGCCACCAGATGTCGCAGCGTCGCCAGATGGAGGATTTCCTCCGCGCCAGCCTCACCCCAGTCATGCGAATAGTGAGGAACCACCTCTGGCTCCGGGCCAATGACCTCGCGCCAAATTCCGCGGATCAAGCCCAGGCAATCGGTTCCAACCCCGCATTGGCTCTGCTGGTGTTGATAGGGCGTGCCAATCCAGCGGCGGGCGGCTTGCACGATGACATCGCTCATGACAAAGCGCCCCCGTCATTTTGCCCAGCTGAGGCCGGAACGGCGATGAGCCAATCTTCGCCGGGAATAAAGGGAAATCCCTGAAAATTGACTATATTTTTGAATTTTCCGGCACAGGTCGCTGACGTCTTATCGCATCCCGCCTGGAGCAATACCTGATCACCGACCTGAACCTCGGCCCGCAATGGCTCCCACAGATCGATGACCCGCACACCGGCCTGCTCATAATCGGCCTTGATCCACGCGGATAAGGACTTTCCAGCCCCATCCAATACCTGCAACCGCCCAGCGGTAAACCAACCCATGTCATAGCCGCTAAAATTCGACCATTGCAGCCGTTGGCGGTCCGTGATGACCTCAATGGCGCGCTGGCTGACAAACGCTGGATCGGTAAGATCCACGCCGCAAGCCGCATGGCCCAATACCGCCGCACATTGACTTTGAAAGACCCTTCCTTGCGGTTGGTTCAACGCCTCGGTGAGACCGCGCAATTCCGCCTCAAAACCGATCCCACTGCGGCGAATTTCGCCCAAATGTCCCTTGAACAAGATCTTGCGCGCGGCCACATCTTGCCAATTGACCAACCAGGTCGTCACCTCTGCCCCGTCATAAAGCCCGGCGTTTATGTCTGCCTCGCTGATCCGCGCATCGCTCAGAACCCCGAGCGCCTCGCTGTTGTCCACCGCCAGCCCAGAGCTCTGCGTCAGCGCCCGGGCGGTCATGCCCGTTTCAGGCAGGAAGCTCAGGCCGTCAAAGGCCAGCGGCAAGTCGTGGTCGGTAAATCCCAGCTGCAGCCCGTCGCGGCGCGTAATGCTCCAAGCGCGCGCCACGGTGGTGGCCCCGGTTTGCAAATGCAGATCAAGCGCAGACATACTCATACCCGCACCTCAACCACCGGTGCATTGGGCACTTCACCCGCATTGAAATTGGCCACAGACGTGACAATTTGATCGGTGTCAAAGCGCACAGGCACATCAAATTCATAGCCCGCTGTGACCTCGGCAAATTCATCGGGCGGATGGTAGAATGTGACCACGCCGCTTGTCGTATCGACCTCAAAATCAATGGTGTCTTGCTGGAGCACCTGCCCCACGGCCACAATAACCGAGCCCAAAACCGGCTTGGTAATCGGGCGCTCATAGCGCGCCGCGCCCGATAGGTAGGTTTTGCGCAGTTGAAACTGGGTTTCATAGCCGTCACCGATCCCCAGCAGCTGATCGGTTGCGGAAACGGCGCGATCTGAGGCGCAGGATTTGTAATCGGCCCAATCTTTCCAACGAAACCCGGTGAGCTGACCACGCCGCGCTTCGAAAAAGGCAATGACCTGCTCAATATCGCTTAAAGAGCGCAGCGCCACGCCAGCATTGTAGCGCCGCCGCGAATGTTGCCAGGGGCTGTTGCGCTCTTCAAACCCATTGGCCAGGGTGACAATATCTGTGCGCCGCTCCGGACCGCCAGAGGCGCCAAAGCTGAGGCTTGTGGGAAATCTGACTTCATCAAATGACATGACTTGCTCCTTAGGAATTGCGCCGACCCATGTGCAGCGCACGGCTCATTTGCGCGGCAATTTGCGATTGACTGCGTTGGAAACTGGCCGCGTCAGGGGTGGAAATATTCATCGTCACCTGAACGGATGCGCCCTGCGTTGCCGCCACACCCAAACGCCCATCCGCGCCACGTTTCAAAGGCATGATCGCCTCTGGGCCAGCCTCCCCCATCAACCCCGCGCCGCCGCGCATGGGAAAAAGTCTGGCCCCTTCGATCACGCCGCCTTTCGCAAAAGGGGTGACCCGTCCTTGGCTGATCACACCACCCGCAGCGAAGGGCAGAAGGTTTTGCATAAACCCATTCATTCCCTGCGCCAGAACACTGCCAAAGTGGTCCGTGACCGGCTTCATCGCCGCATTATAGGCAGTGGCCGCAATGCCATCGGCCAAATCGCGCATAACATCCGATAGGTTCGAGCCTTGAAAGGCGAGACCATCGAAGGCGCGGCGCAGCCCTTTGGACAGGCCGCGCTCCAAACTGTTGACATCATAGCCACTGCGCGCCACCGCGGTTTGAAATTGCCCCATCTCTTTGCGAAAGCTCGAGACCATCTGCGTGGCCTCTTCCATCTCACCGTTGAGGGCAGAAAATTCCTCACTTAGATCATCAAATTCAGACATTTATCTCTTCTTTCTCCTCATCGGGAAATTGTGCCATCAAGCGGCTGAGACCGTCGCGGGTCAGCGCCCTTGGCCCGTCAGACAGGCCCAGCATCATGAGAAATTCCACCGGGGTCAGCGCCCAGAATTCAGCAGGCTTTAGCTGCAATTGGTGCAGCCCCAGACGCAGCATGTCGCCCCAAGCCAGCATCAGTCCAAACCGGCCGGCGTGAAGGCCAGATGCAGCAATTGCGCTGCCACCCGCGCCGCCTCAACAGGCCCGCGGCCGATATCCGCCGTGATCAAATCTTCGACCCGACCGCGCCAGCCACCGCCGCGCAGACCGGCATGGATCACTTGAAAAATATCGGCCGCCGAAAAGGCTTCGCTTTCGAACCGCGAAATCAGGGCGATCAGCGTATCTGCCTTGAGCGCGGTTTCCAGCTCCGCCAGAGCGCCCAATGTAAGCTTGCAGCGATGCTCTTGCCCATCCAGCTGCAAAGCCACTTCGCCGGCAAATGGATTGACGCTCATATTGCGGTGAAGGCCAGCTCACCGGCGGAGGCCAGTGACAGCTCATAGGTGGCCTCGCCATTATGCGTGCCGGCATACTCCAGGGACGTCACCTGAAACCGCCCCTCGATGAGGCCGAAATCTGGCACAACCACCTGAAATTCTGGATTTTCGGCATCGAAGAAAATTTCACGCATACGGGCGTCTGAGCCTTCGTCTTTGAACACGCCAGAGCCGGAGATACTGGCGGATTTCACCCCAGCACCGGCCAGCAATTCGCGCCAACCGGCGCTGCTGTCCAGATTGGTGACATCGACGGCCTCCGAGTTGAAACTGATCCGCGTGGCGCGCAGACCGGCGACGGTGGAAAACTGCCCCGCGCTGTTCATGTCGATTTTGATGAGTAAATCTTTTCCGTTTTGAGCAACCATTGGTCTGTCTCCTGTTTGAAATTAAATGTCTTGCACCCGGGCGCGAAAGGTCAGGTCAATGCGCCGCGAGGTGCCACTGTTTGAGCGCGCAGCTTTGGCGCGTAAGAACCAAAGCCCGACCAAATGCCCACGGTTCAGGCTCAACTGCGCGTCAATCAGCGCGTCACAGATGGCTCCAGCCACCTCTTTGGCCAGTTGAAAGCCGCTGGTGTCGGTGACCACAGAAATGGTCAACTCATGGCGCGCGCCCGCCCCGTCCTTATCGGAAGCCTCCTGAACCTCTTCAGGTCCAAGGCTGACATAGGTGATCGGCACGCCCCCCGTTGGCAGGGCGTCATAGATGTCTGAGCCCACCAAGGCGGTGACAGCCGGATCGGCAAGCAAGGTTTGATACACCGCCTGCTGCAGGGCATCTGAAATTGCATAGGTCATGTGGCAAGCTCCTCACTGGCTTTGCAGAGCAAGAATTTGCCACTGGTGTCGCTCTCAACCACCGCATGAATGCGATAGATTCGCGGTCCTTCGACAAAGCGCTGCTCGGCTTTGGGGCGTGATGGGGCTCCAATGGGGGCTGAACGCAGCGTGATGTTGTAGCGCACGCGCGAGAGCTTCACATGATCGCTTTCTCCCTCATCGCCCGAGAGCGCTTTCACCTCCGCCCAAAGATAGCCCAAAGTGGCCCATGTTTCGCGAAACCCGCCGGCCCCGTCTGGGCTGCGCACCATCTCTTGCAGCGTCAATCTGCGGTTTAAGTTTGGCAAAGTCATCTGCCCCCTCCGGCGGTGATACGCAGCGCCTTGTAAGGCTCAATCAAAACAGAAATGCCAAAGGGCATGGCGCTGTCGGAAAGACCTGCGACGTTGCGCGCCTCATAATAATGGCTGGCCAACATCAAGACGGCCTGCGCCAAATCGGCGGGAAGATCTTGAAACTGTGCGCCATAGCCGGCAATGAAGGAGAGCTTTGCAGAGCCATGCGGCGCAATTGCGGGCCAAGACCCGGTCACAGAGACAGCTTTCGGCCTATGGGCATCGCGTATTAAGGAAAAATTGCTGATGTTATGCGGGGTGACACTGCCATTGCCGTCGGTGGTGGTCAGTGCATGAAGCCCTGTGACCGGGGCAATCGGCAGGCTTTGCTCTGCGCCTGGGCTCCAAGCGCTGGCCGTCACTGAAAAACGGCGTTCCATCAGAGCCTTGCCTGTGCGCGATTCAATAGCCGCCAGGGCGCTGCGCAGGCATCCCTCCAAAACAGGGTCTTGCAACATATCATCCGAAAAGCCCGATCCCAACCGAAGATGCGCTTTGAATGTCGCAACCGGCAAGTCAGCGGTTGCAATTTTTGTCTCTTCCACAAGCATCATTGCTCTACTCCAGACAGGTGTTCATCGAATTTTGAAACAGAGCGCGCAGGCCGGGTGGGTTTGCAGGGAGATCCAATCTGCAAACCCTAGAAATAGCCCCGCCTACGCGCCCCCGTGCCGCGATTAGGACGTGCCGAACTTCAGCAGCTTGATCGCAGCAAAGTCACTGACATCCCCACCGACGCGTTTGGTGGCATAAAACAAGACATGCGGTTTGGCAGAGAATGGATCGCGCAGAATGCGAATGTCTGGCCGCTCCACCACCGTATAGCCCTTGGAGAAATCACCAAAAGCAATCGACATGCTGTCAGCGGCAATATCGGGCATGTCCTCGACGATATGCACGGGATAGCCAAGCAACCGTGCAGGCTCACCAGCCGCCAAACTGTCCGACCACAAAAAGCGCCCATCGGCATCTTTCAATTTGCGCACGCTGCCAGCGGTTTTTGAATTCATCACAAAAGAGCCATTGGCACGATATTCCGCGCCCAGCGTGTAGACCAGATCAATCAATGACACCCCATCGCCAATATCGGCAGAGGTACCTGTCGCGACATAGCCAAGGCTGCCCCAAGACCAGAGCATATTGTCAATCGTTCCATGAGACAAAAAGCCCGTTGGCTTGTTGTTGCCATCGCCCATGACAAAGGCTGCGCCCTCATCGCGGGCAAATTTATCCGCAACGCGCCCCGCGAGCCAAGTTTCAATATCAAAGGCGCTGTCGTCCAACAGCCGTTGAGAGGCTTTTGGCAGAGCTGAGAGCTCAAACAGCGGAATAGAAATGCGCTCAATCATCGTGGTGCCGGTTTCGCTCACAGTGCCATTTTCAGCCACCCAACCAGAGCCAAATTCACCTTGATCAATCAGCAGATCATAGGAGGTCGCCTCGACGTTCACCACATTACAAATGGCGCGTAAGGAGGCGTGGGAGCGCAAAACTGTGGCGATTGTATCGCTGGTTTGTGGATCCACCAGATAACCACCATCACTCGCAACAGAGCTGGACATCGCCTTAGCATCAAGTTCAAGCCCCCGCAGTGCCTCGTCATCGCCAGAGCGCAAATAAGTGTCAAAGGCCTTTTGATGCGGTGCCAGGGTCTCGGCAGTTGTGGCCAAGGCAGGACGGGACAGGGTCATGGATTTACGGTCAATCATATTCAATCGCTCTTCATGTTTGTGCAGTTTCGAATTCAAATCACTGTGAAAACCAGTGATCTCAGTAATGAAGCCTGAAAGGGCTGTTTTCAGCTCGCTGAGAGGCATCTGTTCAGAAGTCTCCAGTGGGTCATGGGTCATAGTGGCATCCTTTGGTGGAGGTTTCGGGAAGGCCGGCAACCGGCCAGCTGACTGCGGGCGACGCTCACGGCACTCGCAAATTCACGGATCAAACAGTCTTGGCTTTGAGCTTGCGCCTTGGCCGCGACACGCGCCTCGGGCAGCATAGGGAAGGTGACCAAGGAGACCTCCCAGAGATCCAATTCGCTTAATGCGCGACTGCCATCGGCGCGTTTTTGCGCCTTGATGGTGCGATAGCCGATGGAAAGCCCGTCTAGAGCACCAGCCGAAAGCAAGCGGGCAGCCTCAAGCGATTTGGGCACATCGGCGATTAAATGACCTTTGACGAAGAGGCCAATCTCATCCTCACGCACCTCGTCCCAAACGCCGATAGGCTGGGTTGGATCATGCTGCCAAAGCATCTTAACGCTGCGCCCTGCGGCTTTGAGCCGGGCGAGCGAAGCGGCGAAGGCTCCAGGCATCACCACATCGCGACCTTGGTCTATATGGTTGAAATAGCTTGCGTATCCCTCAATTTGAGTGTCATCCACCATCTGCGCCCGCGCAGGCAAGCGCGCAAATTTATGGTCCAGTCCAAAGTCATTTGGATCTTGCATTGAAACATCCTTTTCACATTTCCAAGGTCAAAGCAGAGGCGTGACGCCAGGGGCAGATCAGCCCTCCCCCACCTCAAGTTTTGGCAGCCCCAAGAGCCGGCGTTTTTCTGTGTCACTGAGAAACGCCGCCGCCCCAATCCGGCGCCAAAGCGCTTCACGTTCCCCGGCCAGCGCGGGAATGTGGTCCAAATCTGGGCGCAGCTGGGCCTCATCGCCCGTCGCCATGCTCAGCCAGGTGGAAATACTCGCCACCACCCGCTCCACCAAGGGCAGCACCGTGTGGCGGTAAAAGGCCCTGTTGGCTTCCGCATAATTGGCATAGGTCGCATCCCCCGGGATCCCCAGCAACATCGGCGGCACGCCAAAGGCTGTGGCAATCTCACGGGCGGCCGCCTCTTTGCTTTTTTGAAATTCCATATCGGAGGGGGAGAACCCCATTGGTTTCCAATCCAACCCCCCTTCTAGCAGCATGGGCCGCCCGGCATTGCGCGCGCCTTGGTGATGAGTTTCCATCTCATGGATCAAGCGGTCGTATTGCTCCGCTGACATTTGCGCCTGACCATCGACGCCGCCGTAGACAATCGCACCCGAGGGCCGCGCGGCATTGTCCAGCAGCGCTTTTGACCAGCTAGAGGCGGAATTATGAACATCAATGGCAGAGGCCGCCGCTTGGATTGGAGCCAAGCCATAGTGATCGTCTAGGGGGTGAAAGCTCTTCAAATGGCAAATGGGCGCCAGATCACCGTGCATCTCAAACCGGTGTTTGCGACCTCCGACGCTATAATCATAGGCCACCGGCCAGCCATCGGCCCCCGGCACCACCGCCATACGATCCGAACGCAGGCAGTGCAATTCACCCAAGGCCCCCTGGGCCGTCATTACCAATTCCAGATAGGCATTTCCATGTAGCATCAACTGCCCAAAGATTGCCTCAAACAAATCGGCACGGCCCTGGCTCGGGTTGGGCTGACCGATAAGGGTCAAGATCGGATGGGTATCAAACCTTTGCTCGGCCGATTGCAAAAGCAAAGGCACCGCAGAGGCCGCCTCTGAGATCAATTTGACAGCACGAAAGCCGACTGGATTGCCTTGAAATCCACTGCGTGTGATCGAGACAGCGTCTCGCGCGGACCACACGACACGGCCCGACGAATGATAGGCGATTACCGGTCCTGCGGCAGACGCCTTGGATTCAGTCGCGGGTTTTGTGGCGGATTTGAACAGATTCAAAACCATAGGGCGGCTCCTCATACTATGGCGCGTTGGCCGATTTGAAATCAATTTGAGGCAAATTATTTACAAAGCGGCGAACAGGGCGTGCGCCACTCTTAATTTTTAGTTAACCGTCACAGGCTCCTGATTTGCGGATCAAAAATGGGCTGCGCGGGCGCCAGCATAAGCTCAAAAATCGCCCAAACCAAAGCATCCACCCGATCCGGGCTACCCGATCCGCGATATCCTTGATGGGTCATCCGGCACATTTGATCTTCGAGAGCCTGTAGACCCGCAGCATGTGTCACCCGCCCCTGCTCATAGAGAGCGGCCACAGGTTCGGCCCGCACGGCTTTGCCGCGCGCCGCATGTACCCCGGTAAAGGGAATAAGCGGGTCCAGGGTCGCAATGATCGTCTTGACCATATCGCCGCCTTGGTTGACCTCAGCCACCAAGCGATCCGCGTGAAACTCCTGCATGGCCGCAATCGCTCTGCGCGCCCAATCATTGGGAGATTTTGGCTTAAATGACAGATCAGCCAAGACAGTGGCACGCCAAGACTGCGCAGGCCCCTGGGTGCGCGCGCCCACCACCACGATCCCGCATTCATCGGAGGATTTGGAATGGGTCACCGGAGGATCCACCGCCACGACAATACGATCAAAGCTATTGAGATCCACCTCAGCAGAGCGGGTGAAATGCGCATGTGACCAAAGCGCGCCCTCCTCCTGATCCAGCAAGACCCCATCCAACTCCTGTCGGGCGAGCCGGGTGCCGGCATATTTTGCACGCACGTCTTGCAAGAAAGATTTGGCCAAATTGGCGCGATTGGCATCGGTGCTGGCGTGGGTGCTGCGGGTATTGTCGCGCGCAAGGATCTCTTTAAGCGTCGCGACATTGCGCGGGGTGGTTGTCACCAATTGCTGCGGATTATCGCCCAAACGCAAAGAAAATTGCAGCATGTCCCAGGCCTCTTGCGGTTTTTTCCACTTGGCCAATTCATCCACCCAAGCGCAATCAAACTGCGGTCCGCGCAGGCTTTCCGGATCGGAGGCCGAATAGATTTGCGCCACAGCCCCATTGGGCCAAGTCAATTGCCGGCGCGTGGCCGACCAATGCGGCCGGCGGTCTGGCGGGGCACAAGCCAGAATGCCGCTCTCGCCAAAGACCATCACCTCACGGGCTTGATCCAAAGTCTCGCCGACCAGCGCCACCCGCGCGCAGCGGCCCGGCATTTTGGGCCGGCTGCCCTCGACCATCTGACGGATCCATTCCGATCCGGCCCGGGTTTTGCCCGCGCCGCGCCCCCCCAAGATCACCCAGGTGCGCCAATCACCTTCCGGTGGCAATTGATGCTCCATGGCCCAAAATTCGAACATCCAAGGCAGAGCGCGCAGCTCATCCTCGGTCAGCTCCTTTAGGAAGTCTTTTTGGACCCTGGGCGCGGCGGAGGCGATCCAAGCGGCGCCCAATTGACTGCCGCATGGCGTCGAAGTCGATGTCAGTTTCGCCACGGGTTTCTTTTGATTTGGACTCTTCATAAGATAATTTGACCTCAATGTTCAGCAATTGCTGGCGGGCATTGTCTAAGTCTCTGACGCATTTCACCAATCTTGCGGTGTCGGCCTCTGTGTCGTATTTGACGGCCTGTAATATCTCGACGATTTCACTGGAGTATTCCGCAACAATCGCCCGATATTTATCTCGCAAAATCACGTCACGCCCGTCGATTGGGACGGGAGTTGATTTTGTCATATGTCTGCCTCTCTTGCGCTCGGCACGACGGGCACCGCATCGCGGCATCCGTGTTCTAAAGTGGTATGTGAGGAGTTTGACCCAAAGGTGTAAAACCTTTGGAACCCAGGCGAGCGGTCACATTGACAAAGCCTTACGGCTGCCGGGTCGCTTCAATCTTGCGCCATGCCGCGACATTGCGATTATGGTCTTTGAGTGTCACCGCAAAGGCATGGCCGCCTGTGCCGTCAGCCACAAAGAATATGAAGTCCGTGGCTGCGGGTTTCAGCGCCGCCTGCAAGCTGGCCAGGCCTGGGTTGGCAATAGGCGTTGGGGGCAGACCGCGGTTTACATAGGTGTTCCACGGGGTATCTTTGCGCAGTTCACTTTTGCGCAGACCCCGTCCCAACGGTCCCTTGCCCCCTGTCACCCCGTAAATAACAGTTGGATCCGTTTGCAGCGGCATGCCCTTTTGCAAACGATTGGCAAAAACTGAGGCCACGGTGAACCGCTCATCGGCCACACCTGTCTCTTTCTCAATAATGGAGGCAAGGATCAGCAGCTCTTCCATTGTCTTAACTGGGGTGATGTCGCTGCGCTGTGCCCAAACTTCGTCAAGGCGGCGCTCTTGCGCTTGCAGCATCCGCTCGAGCAGATCTTGGCGCAGATCGCCTGCTTTGATTTCATAACTGTCCGGGGCCAACAAACCCTCTGCTGGGACCTGTGCTATATCACCGGTCAAAAAGTCGATGGTTTTAAGGGCCTCAACCACCTGCCAACTGGTCGTGCCCTCTGCGATGGCCAGCCGAATGCGCGTATCGCCTTGCCCAATCACCCGCCGATAGGCTGCCGGTTCTGCCTCCTCAGCGGGTGTAAAACGCGCAACTTCCGCATAGCTGTTGGACACCGGATCCAATTCACGCACCAAAACGGTGCTGCGCGTCACCCCGACGCGATAAACCACCTCAGTGCCACAGGTATTGCGCCCGCTGGTGGTGATTTGATCGGCAATTTCCGCCATAGAGGCCCCCGCCGGGATCAAGAAACTGCCCGCTTTCAGGCGCGCAGATTTCTCGGTGTAATCGGCGCCGATATTGAACAATTCTTTGCTTCGAACCGCACCCTCATCCCTCAGTTTAACCGCAACTTTCGGCATGGAACTGCCGGGCTCGACCTTGAGGCAGATCGCCTCTGTCAAGGGACCGGGTTTGTAATACTGCGCTTTGAGAAGCGTCATGACCCCACCAATCAGGAAGAGAAAGACGACAATCAAGGTCATTGCATTGGACGCAATGTTTCGCCACATGTTATGCAAATTTCCCGAAAACGACGCTGGCATTCGTGCCGCCAAAGCCAAATGAATTTGACAGGGCAACATTGATCTGCCGCTCAACCTTGGCATTTGGCGCCAGATCAATCGGTGTGTCCACCGCGGGATTGTCCAGATTGATGGTCGGCGGGGCGACTTGATCACGAATGGCCAGAATGCTGAAAATCGCCTCAATCGCGCCGGCCGCGCCCAACAAATGCCCGGTGGATGATTTGGTGGATGACATGGTCACCCCAGAGGCCGCATCGCCCAATAGACGCTCCACCGCGCTCAACTCAATCGTATCGGCCATGGTCGACGTCCCATGAGCGTTAATGTAGTCAATCGCCGAGGGCTCCAGCCCCGCATTCTTGAGGGCGGCCCGCATAGACCGCTCCCCGCCCTCTCCGGTTTCGGATGGGGCGGTGATATGATAGGCATCGCCAGACATACCATAGCCCAAAACCTCAGCGTAAATTTTCGCGCCGCGGGCTTTAGCATGCTCCAGCTCTTCGAGGACAACAACACCGGCCCCCTCTCCCATCACAAAGCCGTCTCGGTCAGCATCATAGGGGCGGCTGGCCTTGGTTGGGTCCGATTCTGACTTGGTCGACAGGGCTTTGCAGGCATTAAATCCAGCAATACCAATCTCACAGATTGAGCTTTCAGCGCCCCCGGCCACCATAACATCCGCATCGCCAAACATGATCAAACGGCTGGCATCGCCAATCGCATGCGCCCCAGTCGAGCAGGCTGTAACAACCGCATGGTTCGGACCCTTAAAGCCATATTTGATGCTCACCTGCCCTGAGACCAAATTAATCAAGGCGCCCGGAATAAAGAATGGCGAGACCCGCCGTGGACCTCTTTTATCGATCAACACGGCCGTCTCGGCAATGGTTTGCAACCCACCAATACCCGACCCGATCATGACACCGGTACGCTCGCGATCCGCATCTGCCTGCGGCATCCATCCACTGTCCTGCACAGCTTGCTGAGCGGCGGCCATTCCGAAGAGAATGAAATCGTCGATTTTGCGCTGCTCTTTTGGCTCTAAATAGGCATCACCATTAAAGGTGCCATTCGTGCCATCGCCCAGGGGCACTTCGCAGGCATATTTCGTAACCACATTGCTGGTGTCGAATTTCTCAATCATCCCTGCGCCGGAGTCTCCGGCGAGCAAACGCTCCCAAGTCGCCTCAACCCCATCCGCCAAGGGGGACACCATTCCAAGCCCAGTTACCACGACACGACGCATCTTGATCTCCAATTTTGATCTCTAGTCAATTATGATCTAAACCAATCGATAGGTCAGCCCCCAATTTTGAAATAATTACCGGGGGTATAAACGAAAACGGCACCCAAAGAGGATGCCGCAATCGAAATTCAAGGTGCTGAAATTAAACGGCTTCAGAGATATGCTTTACAGCGTCGCCGAAGGTTTGAATCGTTTCAGCTGCATCGTCAGGAATTTCAATTCCGAACTCTTCTTCGAAAGCCATAACCAGTTCAACTGTGTCCAGGCTATCTGCGCCAAGGTCATCGATGAAAGATGCATTCTCTACAACTTTATCTTCCTCTACACCCAGGTGCTCTACAACAATTTTCTTAACGCGGTCAGCTACATCGCTCATATCTCAGGTCCTTATTCGTTCCGGGGCTTGCGCCCGTGGTTCTCCGCACAACTTGCGGTCTTGATGTGCTTCAACATCGAAGCGGTGGATCCCCGTTTGCCACAGGGGGCCGATGTGAGCACGAGAAGGTGCAAATCACGTCGTTGAGCCGCCTATAGCACAGGATGGCCGGGGGGCAAATGTTTTGTCACCGGCAATTCCAAATAGGCAAAAAACCCCTAGAGCATGGCCATGCCGCCGTTCACATGCAAAGTGGCCCCGGTCGTATAGCCCGCTTCATCACTTGCCAGATAGAGCGCTGCGGCCGCAATTTCGCCCGAGGTGCCCATGCGCCCAGCCGGCACTTGGGTCAAAATTCCCGTTTTTTGATCTTCTGTCAATTTATCTGTCATCGCGGTGGTGATGAACCCGGGCGCAATGCAATTGACCGTGATGCCCCGCGTGGCCACTTCATAGGCCAATGATTTCGACATGGCCACAACACCGGCTTTAGAGGCGGCATAATTGGCCTGCCCTGGATTGCCAGTTGCGCCAACGATTGAAGACACATTGATGATCCGGCCCCAGCGGGCTTTCATCATGCCGCGCATTACGCCTTTGCACAGGCGCATCGTGCTGGTCAGATTGATATCGAGAACCGATGTCCATTCGTCATCCGACATGCGCATAAAGAGGTTGTCGCGTGTCACGCCGGCGTTATTGACCAAAATATCAACGCTGCCCATAGCCTCGGCGGCCTGTTTGGGCAAAGCCATCACCGCCTCAGCATCCGAAAGGTTGCACGGTAAGACGTGGGCACGAGATCCCAGCTCATCTGCCAAAGCCTGTAGCGGCTCTACCCGGGTTCCCGAGAGCGCCACGCACGCCCCTGCCCCATGCAGCGCCTTGGCAATTTCCCCGCCGATGCCACCAGAGGCTCCCGTGATCAAAGCGTTTTTTCCATCCAAACGAAACATGTGATTCTCCTAAATTCGTCTTTATTTCCAACCGGCCCAGAGACCAAAATGTGACCCCTACGCCCCGTGCAGCTTGGCGATATCTTCGGGGCTGCCAACGGCTTGGCAGGCAATGGCCCGCTCGATGCGGCGGATCATACCGGACAAAGCTTTGCCCGCGCCAATTTCCCAAATTTCCGTCACACCTTCCGCGGCCAAATAGGACATAGATTCGCGCCAGCGCACCGCGCCTGTGACCTGCTCGACCAAGAGCGCGCGTATCAGCTCTGGATCCGAGAGGGCGCTGGCGCGCACATTGGCCACCAGGGGCACCGATGGCGTGCTGATCTCCACCTGTGCTAAAGCCTGCGCCATGCGTTCCGCGGCCGGCTGCATCAAGGCGCAATGGAAGGGCGCGCTGACAGGCAAAAGCACAGCGCGTTTCGCACCGGCCTCCTTGGCCAGATCCAAGGCCCGTTCGACGGCCGCTTTATGACCTGAGACCACAACCTGTCCCGGATCATTGTCATTGGCCGCCTGGCACACCTCGCCCTGCGCTGCGGCCTCTGCCACGGCACTGACCGCTGCAAAATCCAAACCCAAGATCGCCGCCATAGCTCCGATACCCACAGGCACAGCCTCCTGCATAGCGGTGCCACGAATGCGCAGCAAACGGGCGGTATCGGCAATGGTCATCGCCCCGGCCGCCGCCAGAGCGGAATACTCACCCAAGGAATGCCCGGCGACAAAAGAGGCCGTTTCAAGTCCCAGCCCTTCCGTCTCCAAGGCCCGCAAAGCAGCCAAAGACGTCGCCATCAATGCAGGCTGTGCATTGGCTGTAAGGGTCAATGTTTCAATATCCCCATTCCAAATCAGCCCAGATAGGTCTTGGCCCAATGCGTGATCGACTTCCTCAAACACAGCTTTCGCCGCCGGGTAGCTGGCCGCAAGATCTTTGCCCATGCCGATGGTCTGAGCCCCTTGACCCGGAAAAACAAATGCCCGCATTTTGATCCTCTTTCGAAACTTCGGTTTTTCTTGGCATATCCCCTGTCACGCCGCACCGCAACGGTTTACAGCACCTATACGGCGACTGCCCCGCGCGCGGGCTGGCTCTACCGCACAGAAAAATGCGTCTCAAATGCGGGCACGGACAGCATAAACCTTGCACCTTTCCCCCAGCTGTGGCAAAGGCAGCCATCCGCAGAGAAACCTTCTCCCGTGCGGCCTCTCGTGATCAGACTGCGGTCTCAACTCTGATCTTTGAAGCGCACCTAAAAAACAGGAAAGCACATGTCATTTTATGAGCATGTCTTCATTATGCGTCAGGACCTGTCGAACACACAGGCCGAAGCATTGATCGAAGAATTTTCCAATGTCCTGAGCGCAAACGGCGGGTCCGTTGTGGAGCAGGAATATTGGGGCGTCAAAACCATGGCGTATAAAGTCAACAAAAACCGCAAGGGCCACTATGCCTTTTTGAAGACAGATGCGCCTTCGGCCGCTGTTGCCGAAATGGAACGCCTGATGGCATTGCATGAAGATGTCATGCGCACGTTGACCATCCGCGTGAAAGGCCACGAAGAAGGCCCCTCCGTTCAAATGCAAAAACGTGACGACCGCGCCGATCGCGGTGAACGTCGCGAACGCCGGTCTTAAGGAGCGCTAAGTTATGGGAACAAAACCATTTTTCCGCCGCCGGAAGGTCTGCCCTTTCTCCGGTGATAATGCCCCGAAAATCGATTACAAAGACACACGTCTTTTGCAGCGCTACATCTCTGAGCGTGGCAAAATCGTGCCGTCCCGTATCACCGCAGTCTCTGCAAAGAAACAACGTGAGCTGGCCCGCGCCATCAAACGTGCACGTTTCTTGGCCTTGCTGCCCTATGCTGTGAAATAAGGAGCCAAGCACATGCAAGTTATCCTTATGGAACGAGTGGCCAAATTGGGCCAAATGGGCGATGTTGTGAATGTGAAGCAGGGCTTTGCCCGCAACTTCCTGATCCCAACAGGCAAAGCCATGCGTGCCTCTGCTGCCAATATCGCAGCCTTTGACGCGCAAAAAGCACAGCTCGAAGCGCGCAACCTGGAAACCAAAGCGGAGGCGGAAGCCTTGGCTGCCAAGCTTGACGGTCAGCAATTTATTGTGATTCGGTCAGCCTCTGACGCTGGGTCGCTTTACGGTTCGGTCACAACCCGCGATGCGGCAGAAGCGGCCTCTGAAGCCGGCTTCAGCCTCGACAAAAAGCAGGTTGCGTTGATGGCCCCAATCAAAGATCTGGGCATCCACAATCTCTCTGTGCGCTTGCACCCTGAAGTTGAGGCGAAAATCGAGCTGAACGTGGCTCGATCCGTTGAAGAAGCGGAGCTTCAAGCGGCAGGAAAATCAATCCAAGATCTCGCAGCAGAAGAAGAAGCAGCCGCTGAATTTGAAATTCAGGAACTGTTTGACGATATCGGCGCTGCCGGCATGGATGACTTTGGCGATGATGATGCGCCAAAGGCTTCCGCGGATGACGAAGAGGCCTAAACCCTCTCCCCATTCCAGACATTTAAACGCCGCTCTGTTTCAGGGCGGCGTTTTTGTTTGGCTGGGCCCACAGCGCTTAACCCATAAAAAAAGCCACCCTTTCGGCAAGGGTGGCATGATCAACCAAACTTCACGATATGATCGAAGTGACCGATCGAAAAACCTCGCCCGCTTCGTGCTTCAAAAAGCAGATGCGGGCGAGATAGGATTATTCGTCGTCCATGGCTTCCACAGCTTTTTGAAGCTCGTCTTTGGAGACTTCTTTGTCGGTCACAGTTGCCAGTTCAAAGACATAATCGACAACTTTATCTTCGAATAAAGGCGCCCGCATTTGCTGCTGCATCTGTGGATTTTTTTGCACAAATTCAAAGAATTCACGCTCTTGACCTGGATATTGACGGGCTTGATTCATCATTGCCTGTGTCATCTCCGCATCCGTCACTTGGATCTCAGCTTTTTGACCCAATTCGGCCAAGAGAAGACCCAGGCGCACGCGGCGCTCGGCCAACGTATTGTGCTCATCTGTCGGCTCAATTTCAGGATGATCGTGGCCCTGCACGTCAGGGTTCTCGTCATGCCAAAGTTG
>ENA-OWPI01001061-OWPI01001061.1-marine-metagenome-genome-assembly--contig:-NODE-1061-length-32678-cov-3.248091_pt1 | contig 32678 bp, 31 predicted proteins | sample MGYA00238138_ERZ651775 | MGnify/ENA primary metagenome ERZ651775 (study PRJEB26906, sample SAMN06265043) | marine metagenome | isolation source: Helgoland LTER site | place: Germany:Helgoland, sampling...
ATGGAATACACCAAAGGTGCCAGACGGTTCGACGTTGGACAGACACTTAATCTTATCACTCTGCCGATAATCCAGCAGTCCTTGATCCAGATTGACGCCTGGGGCGCAGACAGGATCGGGGCCTACCTCGCCCCCATCACAGATGCGATTGCAACCGGCGTGCAATCACTTGGCCTAAATGTGGCTGATACGAAATTCCGTTGCCCGCATATTATTGGCGTACGTAAAGATGGTGGGTTTTCAGATGATATCCTCGACCGCTTACAAGCTAAAAACGTCTATATTAATGCCCGTGGCGGCGCATTGCGCCTCAGCCCATACCTTTATCATGATGTAAATGATGCAGAGGAAGTCGTGGCGCGAATCGCAAAAGTGATAGTCTAGGTCTAGATAGGGCCAAGGTAATACTTATTTAACCATATAAACTTCATGTTTTTCTAATTAACTTAAAATTATCTATTATTTTCAACGCATTACAAAATTAACTTTTCCGGCTTCTTGTGATAATTTGCACAGCGACTTATTTATACCTGAGCTATATATAGTATCATCAAAGATCGGGATATCCCCTTATCTCACGAACAGGCAAACCGTCGGTGACGACGAGACGCAAAGCAACCGACCTCCAACGGGGACTAACACCCAAGAGGCAGCGGCGCTAACGAAGGGAAAGGGAATCTATCATGTTATACAAAGATTTAATTGCCTCAAAAAAATGGTTCACAATGAGCCTTCTTATTACACTCATGATAACGGGTGCAGGACTTTTAGCCCTGACCCAGTTCACTGAAGAGATGTCACAAGAAGATGCGCTGGAAGTTGCAGCTGTTGCCGTCCAGAACTACGTTGATGAAAACCCGCCTCGCCAAGGCTGGCGTGCGACGAAAACGTATATTGGTCTAGATAATAACCTTGTCGTCGACGTTCATGTGCCACGCTTCGATCATGCAGAAGTCATCCGCACGCGTAAGGAACGCATCAAGTAATCGTACTTGAAACTTGCGTGCCCACCACAGGATGCGTGGGTTTATGATTGGCTGGATGGCAAAGATCGAATTTGGATTAATTTACATCATCATGGTGAAACGCTGTTCCGCGCACCATGTCCTGGTGGAAAGTCTTCAGGCTTCTTTTCTTGGCTCTCGCTTTCTTGCGCGCTAAAGGGAAGCGATATAGTGACTGTTGTTCCAACATCTACAGTACTTTCGATATTCATTTCACCGTCCTGGCTATCAACCAACAGTTTAACAATAGACAACCCAAGGCCCGTTCCTTTCTGAGTAATCAGAGGATTGCTATGCCCCTGTGCAAACGGTTCAGTTTCACCCGACAGGACATCATCAGAAATTCCAAACCCGGTATCCTTTACCTTTAAGGCAATTCGGTTACCTACTGTTGAGATTGAAAAAATAATTGCGCTATCAGGCGGGCTGAAGTTTAGAGAATTTGAAACAAGGTTCAGAATGATCTGAATGATAGATCGTTTGTCGGCATATAAATCTAGTAAGTTTTCAGCGATCTCATAAGACAAATCTATGTTATCTGCAGTCGCTTGCGGCACAAAATTCCTGAAGCAATCATCCATCACTTCATCGAAGCTGATCTGCTCTCTGTTTAGCGCACGTTTCCCTGCTTCAAATTCTGAAATATCCAGAACATCATTGATCAATTCAAGTAAATGACGCCCGCTACGATGAATGTCTGCGGCATAGACTTGATATCTCTCAGGCTCAAGCGGACCCAGATAATGGCCACGGAGCAAATCACTAAATCCTTTGATAGCGTCGAGTGGTGTGCGCAATTCGTGACTCATCGTCGCCAAAAATTATGACTTCGCTTGAGACGCCTTTTCTGCATTATTTACAGCAGTGAAAAGCGCTTTCTCTTTCTCATGAGTCTCAATCGCAATTCCGGCTAAGTTAGCCGCATCATGAATGAAGCTTAGCTCGTCATCGGTTGGTTCGCGCACTTCATTATAATACATGGCAAAAGTACCGAGTACTTTGCCATTGGACGAAAATATCGGTTGCGACCAGCATGCCATCAAACCGGCTCTCATGGCGAGAACACGTGAATTTTTTCAATATGCGTGAGTCGAAATATCACTTACAATAAAACGTTCTCTTAGAAAGGCAGCTGTACCGCAAGAGCCGACGCCATCACCGATTTCAATGCCTTCGCATGCTTAAAGATACGATTGCGGTAAACTTGGCCCAGCACCAATCTGGAACCGCGTACCTGTTTCGTTTATCAACAAAACAGAACCAAGCATTTCTGGAAAAAGAGCTTTACTATTTTGGACAAGAGTGGTCAGAATTTCATCCAACGCACATCCTCTGGCCAGAAGTCCCAGTACATTATTTCGAGTGCTCTGAATAAGTTTTAGTCGGTGATGCTCGGTAATATCTGTAATGAGGCTAATGATGCCCCCTGCAGGTGTTGGCGACTGATAGCGCTCATATATGCGCCCTTCATATTCTTGCAAAGTGACGTTGTTACCGTCCTTGCGAAGTTGGACAATACGCTGTTCAAAGATCAATGGTTTGTGCGCAACAATCTCACTTTCCTCATCCAATTGACCAAGTTCATCATAGGTCACAACACCAAATTTCAGGGTAGATTCTGAGTATCCATTGATGAGACGGAAACTCTCATTGCAAAATTCAAGACGGCCATCAGGCATGTAGACAGCAATACCATCATTCAAATTGGCGATCGCCTCGCCAAGTTGCACCGAATTCAAAACGTGCGATGATTCAATATCATCGCTTGTTGATTCTGAATTCTTTTTGGCATTAGTTTTTTGATTGTCTGTCGTGGTTTCCATTACAGAATTATCGACGTTGAGCATACATCTGGTCAACATTAACTGAGATCACATTTTTTGGAGCCAAATATCTACATCCATCCAATGCATCCATACTCACGTGTTGCCAATTCTCTCAATGCCCGTTTTTATGTTGCTTTAATCATAGAAGGAGACCCCCAAAATGCGCGCGATGGCATTCGCAGAAACAACCGGCTTCGACGCAATCGCCGCGATTGACCGACCAACCCCCGAGCCTGGCCCCGGCGAAGCCCTCGTGAAAATGGGCGCTGCATCATTAAACTACCGGGACCTTCTTATCGCTAAGGGCGGTTACCGCTCGCGACAGAAACAACAAGGCCTGGTGCCATTATCTGATGGAGCGGGCACCGTTACTAAAATCGGGACGAACGTTCACCAATTCAATGAAGGCGACCGAGTGACAGCCTGTTTTTTTCAGGACTGGCCTGCAGGCACAGCCACCGAACACGCGATGGAGAGCGATACGGGCCGCGCCGTTGACGGCATGCTGCAGGAATACTGTGTAATCCCGGCATCTGGCCTCGTCCATACTCCAGACCACCTGTCTGACGCTGAAGCCGCAAGTCTGACCTGTGCGGGCCTCACCGCATGGTCTGCGATTGTCCGACACGGACAGGCTCAATCTGGCGATGTGATCTTGACCCAAGGGACTGGCGGCGTATCGCTGTTCGCTTTACAATTTGCGAAAATCCTTGGCGCGCGGGTCGCGATCACCTCATCATCAGATGCAAAACTTGAGCGTGCAAAAGCTTTAGGTGCAGATCACGGAATCAATTACTCAACCAATGAAAAGTGGGGTCAGGCCGCAAAGGATTGGGCCGGTGGTGATGGTATCGACAATGTGATTGAATTGGGCGGCACAGAGACCATTAAACAATCACTGATTGCTGTACGCCCCGGCGGCACGCTTAGCCTTATTGGTGTTTTATCTGGCGCAACCACAGGCAATGTCTTGCTGCCATTTATCATCAGTCGAGATGTTCGTCTGCAAGGTGTCACTGTTGGCCCCATGGATGCGATGGCGCAAATGTGTAAAGCTATTGAGGCCTCAAAAATGCATCCTGTCATTGATAAAGTATTTCCACTCAATGAAACAATCAATGCCTATCAATACGTCGCGTCAGGTGCGCATTTCGGTAAAGTCTGTATCTCGATCGATGATGCATAAATGGTAACACCCACCACCTCGCCAGTGCACTTACCCCTCCGAGGTGCGTTATTAATGTTCGTCGCAGCGGCACTCGTCGCCGCAACCTCAATGCTGGCCAAGGTATTAGGCAACGAGCTGGCCGGTGATCCTCTGCATCCCTTACAGATTAGCGCCGGGAGGTTCGTTTTCGCATTCATGGCTCTTTGTATTGTCGCCCCGGCGATAAAATTGCGGTTTGAGAATACACCTTGGCGGGATCATTTCTTGCGGTCCCTCGCAGGTTGGCTTGGTGTCAGTTGCATGTTTGCCGCGGCAACACAGATGCCGCTTGCCGAAGCCACCGCGATCAGCTTTCTCAGTCCAATAGCCACTATGCTTTTGGCGATCCCCCTGTTAGGTGAACGTGTCGGTAAAGTACGATGGTCTGCTGCGGGAATTTCACTCTTAGGTGCCCTCATCCTAATCAGGCCCGGAACATCCGCTTTTCAAGTCGCTGCATTATTAGCACTTTTGGCGGCTCTGCTTATGGGTCTTGAAGCCATCATTATCAAACGTCTCAGCGGCAAAGAGCGCGCTATCAGAATTCTATTTGTGAACAATGCATTCGGCGCAACACTTGCAGTGACAGCCGCGAGCTTCTTTTGGGTGACCCCATCAAACGATCAATGGATATTGCTGGTCGCGCTTGGATTAATAATGGTGACCGCACAAACATTCTTCATTCTGGCGATGAAGTGTGCGGATGCCAGTTATGTAATCCCGTTCTTTTATGCGACCTTGGTCTTCGCTGCAGCTTATGACTTTGGCATATTTGACGTTGTGCCAGAACCATTAAGCATCTTGGGCGCATGCATCATTATTATGGGCGCCGTATTCCTGGCATTCCGGGAACGGCAGCTCAAAAAATAGGATATAAAGTTAAGCGCTGAGGAGTCTTGGGAACGCCATTCGCACAGCCAGGCCGGGCTCGTTGCCTTTTAACACGAGACGCGCTTGGTGCAATTTCGCAACGGCGGAAACCAGTGATAATCCAAGCCCACTGCCGACGGTGGACCGGCTCCCTTCCAGGCGCACAAATCGATCAAGAACATTCGTATGTTCGTCTTCAGGGATGCCAGGACCACTATCAGCAACCTCAAAGTACGCGTCACCAACATCATCAACACCCACAGACACATCAACCGTGCCGCCACTTGGTGTGTACTTCAGGGCATTATCAAGCAGGTTCACAATCGCCTGCGATATCAGGTTTGGGTTTCCGCGCACGAATATGTCCGAGGTAATATGAGCGCGAAGCGATATCCCTGCTTCATCAGCTGCTGGTTCATATAATTCAACAACGTCATTCGTGTGGATTGATAGATCGACGGCCTCAAGCTTGGACCAATCCAGGCCTGACTCAGCTTCGCCAATCAATAACAAAGCATTGAATGTTTTAAGTAGGTCATCGGCTTCACCCATCGTATCAATAAGTGCAGCCCGATACGTCCCCTTATCCGGATCTTCCATTATTGTTACTTCGAGGCGACTGCGCAGTCGATTTAATGGCGATCGCAGATCATGAGCGATATTGTCTGTGACTTGGCGTAATCCAGCCATCAATGCCTCAATCCTGTCCAGCATTGCATTCAGGTTTCGGGCTAATCGATCAAGCTCATCATCCGAGCCGCTCAATTGCACACGCCGGGACATGTCGCCGTCCATAATCTCTCGGACCGTCTTGTTCACGCTATCGATCCGACGCAGCCAGTGACGGGCCATTAACAATCCACCTGCTAACCCTAAGAACAGAGCTAACACGCCGATCCAGATCATTGAGCCCCGCATCCGCTGCTCGAGCCTGACCTGATCCTGTACATCGTATCCCACAAGCAGATTAAACCCGCCCGGCAAAACGAAATGGCGCGCATGGGCGCGGTGCTCGACAATACGGCTACCTATAGGACGTTGATATTCGAAGTCGATCCAGTCGCCCGGCCTTGAGGCTGTCGGCCAGGAGTTCAAGTTCCCAGCAAGCGGTCTGCGATTTTGATCCGTCAGTAAGTACAGACTTAAGCGTTGACCTTGTGAGCGGTCCCGGATGACATCGCTTAAGCCAACGATACCCGCTTTTTGATAATGTTCGGCAAGGCCGGAAATCTCGACTTCGATCGTTTCTTCTGTCTGCTCTGCGACGAAGACAGCTGTATTCCAATACAACAAACCAAATAAAACTGAGACTGAGATAATCAGCAGGATCGCATACCCAAGCGCCATGCGAAACCATGACGTCCGAATGAGGCGTGTATTAATCAGCCACATTCAAGCGGTACCCAGCACCACGAACCGTCTCAAGCAATGGCTTATCGAAGCCTTTGTCGATTTTGCCACGCAGTCTGGAAATATGCACATCAATGACATTGGTTTGAGGATCGAAATGATATCCCCACACGTTTTCCAAAAGCATGGTCCTGGTCACAACACGTGAAGCATTCCGCATCAAATATTCGAGCAATTTAAACTCTCGAGGTTGGAGATCGATTTTACTTTCCCCACGGCGAACATCACGCGTGATCAAATCCATTTCGAGATCACCACATACAAGTTTGATTTGTGTTTCAGGTGTGCCTTTGCGACGTCCAAGCGCCTCAACCCGTGCGATCAATTCTGCCATCGCAAAAGGCTTCACAAGATAATCATCGCCGCCCGCACGAAGACCTTCAACACGGTCGTCTACCTTACCCAAAGCACTGAGAAATAAAACAGGCGTGACAACACCATCGCCACGAAGCTGTTCGACAAGCTGAATGCCATCGAGCTTTGGCATCATTCGGTCGACGATCAAGACTTCATGAGAATCACTGGCGATTTCCAGCGCATCTTCACCGTTCGCCGCCATATCCACAACGTGACCCGCCTCACCAAGTGCCTTGGCAATGTAAGTGGCAGCATCCGTATCGTCATCAACAATAAGTATTCGCATGATTTAATCCTACTTCCGATTTGATGATTAGGGCAATGCACCGGCTGCGCCAACCCATTTGAAGCAGAAAAAAAGGGGGCCGATCATGGGGGAGGTACGATCGGCCCCTCAGGGGAGGAGGCTGGCAGTTAAGCAGCCCCCACGGGGATAGCTATAAACCGTTGAGTATCGCCGCGTTTGATTAGGGCAAGGATCGATTTCTTGCCATCAAGACGGGCCTTCATCATGCGCTCAGAGAAATCTTTCGGCGCATCAATATTTTTTCCACCAACCTTTGCTAGAACGTCGCCTGGGCGAATTCCTTTCTCGGCTGCGGGGCTTCCGGGCCGAACGTCCATGACGACGACACCTTTACTGTCACTCGGCAGGCCAAGTTGGCGTGCAATGTCTGCATCCATTTTTTTCAATGCCAAGCCAACTTTTGCTTCGACCGACTTGTCATCAATGACGGCTGCCGCCACTTTGTCTGAAACAGGCAAAGTCCCAATCTTGACCACAAGTGATTTTTCTTCACCGTCGCGCCAGATCGTAATAGAGCTGGATGCACCCGGATCAATATCTGCGATGACCCGTGGTAATTCTTTAAGTTTTTCGATCACTTCGCCATCGACCGAAAGAATGACATCACCAGCGAGTAATCCTGCCTGTTTAGCAGGGCCTTGTTTGTTCACATGAGAGACCAAGACACCATTTGTGTCGGATAAGCCTAAACCGTCGGCGAGATCACTATTCAATGGCTGTATCGAAACACCAAGCCAACCACGTTCAACGGCACCTTTAGATTTCAATTCAGCAATAACGTTTTCAGCGATCGCCGATGGGATCGCAAAACCAATACCTACGTTTCCACCGTTAGGAGAGAATATAGCTGCATTAACGCCTACAACATTTCCATGAAGGTCAAAAGCTGGCCCGCCCGAATTGCCACGGTTGATTGGGGCGTCAATCTGAAGGAAATCATCATAAGGTCCGGCACCAATTGTTCTGCCGCGTGCAGACACAATTCCGACATTGACCGAATGTCCAAGTCCAAAAGGATTACCAACTGTCAAAACCCAGTCTCCAACGCGTACCGCATCTGACTGTCCAAATCGTACGAACGGGATCGGCTTTTCAACGTCAATCTTTATCAATGCGAGATCCGTCTTATCATCTTGACCAATCAAACGTGCTTTGGCCGTTTTGCCATCTTGAAACGTGACGGTAATCTCATCGGCATCATAAATGACATGTTCATTGGTCACGATGAACCCGTTCGCATCCACGACAAACCCAGAGCCTGCACCCATTGTTTTCTGGCCTTTGCCCCAGTTTTGCGGCTGCGCATCTGGCGCGCCTGACTTGCCCGAGTAACGTTCAAAGAATTCGCGCATGTTGCCCGGCATTTCCTGCATTTCCGTCATCATCGGCTTTGCTCGGGATGTCACTTGGATATTTACAACAGCCGGAGAAACCTTCTCAGCGACATCTGCAAAACTGACAGGCTGCGCAAGGTTAAGTGTTTTGCTTGGTGTGACGTCTACAGCACGTTCTGCCATCGCTGGGGCCGCAACGAGACCGCTCATGAGCGCGGTGACACTTAGGCTTGCGATGGATAAAGCGTGACGAGGAAATTTTTTGCGCGAACTAGACTTAACACTCTTGATTCGTAAGTTATTGGCGTTCATTTTGATCTTCCTCGTATTTGTCGGGTGACGTTTCGTTGTTCAAAATGAAAACTTACGACATGCAACATTACCGGCGCATTTCCGAACGATTAATTTTGAGTAATGTTGATGTCTGATCTATCCATTTATGAAACGAAGGAATTAACAGCGCAGTGACCACCGCAATCGTTATCGCAGCTTTGGGGCTTCAATTCTGGCTATCATTAGATTCTAGCCGCATCGTCAGAATGCGCTCGCCATTGCTTTAGCAGTTGCGTCATCAGGACTAGCTGTGCGCGGCGTGACTATTCTTTTTGCAGGAAATACTGCCACCATTACCGAAGAAGCATTACTGGCTGTCGTATCTGCCGCATAACTGTTCTCAATCTTTCAAATACCTGTATCGCGGTCAAAAGTTAATGATTATGCGATCACTTTAATTGACAGGTCACCAAATTCGACCCTGATCAAAGAAACCAGCGGTGAATATCTCTATATTAACAAATCTTTCGAGAACAACTTCGAGAAAACAAGTGCTGATCTCATCAGCAAAAACTCACTTGAAATCTGGCCAGAGGCCATCCGCATTATCGGCCAAAAATCCGACGCGCTTGTTTTAGAAACCAAGAAGACCACCTCGCATCTAGTGAATTTTAAGTGATCAGATGGGTCGATTAAATGCAGGCTTGTTAATAAATTTTTGCTGCCCCTTCCTGATGGCGAGATGGGTATCGCCACAGTTTATACAGACATAAAAGAAAGGCAGGAATACGAACGCCGCCTCGCAGAAAGTGAAGAACGCTACGGCCTGGCATCAAGACATGCAGGCATCTGGGATTGGCATCTAGAAACAAACGGCATTTACATCTCTCCTGCTTTTGCACGTCTTGTTGGCTGGGACCAAGACAAGGCCAACAGAGTGACGATCAAAGAGATCAATGCGCTGTTCCATGAAGATGACTAAACAAAACATCGTCAGATGCTTCAGGCTCATATCGCTGACAGTTCTGTTCCTTATGATATCGAACATCGATTTATGATGCCTGATGGTCGATATCGTTGGTTCCACGTTGTCGGTCAATCCATTACTGATGACGATGGGCGGTTGGTCCGTATGGCTGGGATGATCACTGACATTGATAGCGAGCGTAGAACCCTCAAAGCCTTGCGTATCAGTGACGCCCAAATCGCAACACTGCTGAATAATTCGCCAGCCCCAATTTATTTTAATGATAAGCAATCACGTTTCGTCATGATTAACCAACGCTATGCCAACGTATATGGCATCAAGATGGAAAATGCCGTCGGGCGTACATCTCATGAATTATTCCCACCCGACATGGCAAAGAGCTTTTCTGATCATGATCAGCAAGTCATCGAATCGCGTTCCCTGATCGTCCGCGAAGCACAAATCGGCGACGCAACTTTCCTGACTGCCAAATTCCCCATTATTGATCAGTATAGAAATTTACTTGGTGTCGGCGGAATCGAAACTGACATTTCCAAGCGTGTCTCAGTCGAGATGGCTTACCGGGAAGCACGGGACGAAGCCGAGGCTGCCAACCGATCAAAATCAGCATTTTTAGCCAACAAGTCTCACGAACTTCTGACCCCATTAAACTCGGTCATTGGATTTTCTGATAGCTTGCTTTCTGGCACATTGGGCGAGATTGAAAACCCGCTTCACCGGGAATACCTATCGATTGTCCGTAAGGCGGGCGAGCATCTTCTAGACCACATCAACGATATTCTCGACTTGTCACGCATCTAGGCCGGCAAACTTGAACTGGATGAAACAAATTTTGATATCGAAAAGGTAATTTCAGACGCCGTTCGGTTGACTGCTGAACGTGCTGGGTCCGTCGGACTGGTTGTCTCGGAGAAAATTGCACCTGACCTACCTTTGGTGCACGCCGATGAACGTCAGATAAAGCAGATCATTATCAATCTCATCTCGAATGCGATTAAGTTTACTGACCCCGGTGGACAAATTATCATCGCTGCTGCGCTCATAGACAGCCAAGAGATAGAAATCTATATCAAAGATAGCGGCGTTGGTATTAGTGCTGAGGACCTAGAACGGGTACAAAAGCCATTTATTCAGGTCGCAGACGCCATGACCCAGCAACATACAAGATCAGGCCTTGGTCTTTTTATTGTGCGCTCTATCATCAAATTACATGGTGGCACGATGCGATTGGAAAGCGAGCTTGGCAAAGGCACAACGGTCTTCTTATCTCTCCAAAAAAGACGCCTTAAATTTAAGAAGAGTTGATCCTTCTACCGCATATGACCGTATGCTACATTGTCATTAATTTTAAGGTTACTACGATACCCAGCAAGCACGGCTTACACCCGTAAAATCGGCAACCTTACACCCATTTTAATTTAGAATGCTCCCATCAAGGGCGCGATATGCCAAAGGGAAACAGCAATATTAAAATTTATCTGCGCACGGGCGCGATGGCGCTAGTTTTTGTTGCATTCAGCGCAGCGCAGACGATCGCTGCAGAAGTTCAATGGTTCGGCTAGGCAGCTTATGCGGTGAAGAAACTTCTCAAGACCAAAACCGTTGTCCCAATGCATTACGGGACATTCCCACCTCTAAAGGGAACACCAGAAGAATTCAAAGCAGCCCTAGGTAATTTCAAGACTGACGTCGTTGTCATGGAGCCCGGTGAAACACGTAAGTTCGAATAAACATACGTTGAGTAATAGGCCGGGGTCAGGGGTTCATTCTCTGGGCCCAGTTTTATATTGTGTGTCAATTTTCACGGTCGAAGAATTCGTGCATCTCTTTTATCTGTAATTCTTCAAAGTACCCAAAGGACAGAATTTGGTCCACACGTGCTATCATTGCTGAAAGGCATACGGATAAAGTGATACTATAAATTACGCGCTGAATTTACAGTACTTTTTCGCGTCGTTCGAAAGAATTTAGGTTCGAATGCCTCGACCAATACCATATAATCTTCAGCCACTTTCTTTGCCAAATAGTCAGGCGTGACCTCACTGAGCCGACGCTTGGTGTAATCTGCCCGTTGAATACGCACCCGGTTTGAGCCGAAAAATCGATAAATGAACTCCATCAGATCGTAACTCACATTAACAACGGCACACCAGGGGATGAGGTGCGGAGGCAAGGCGAAAAAATCAAACTCGCGCCAAACTGGCGCAACCCGACCTACCCGTAATGACTGCCAATAAGCAAAAACTGCCGCCATCTCAGGGGATAGCTCGACGTCAGACGGGTTAGAGATGTCTTCTTGGTATTCAATCGCATCCAAATCTTAAAAGTCTCATCTAATGAATTCATCCAAAACTATAGACTATCAGTTTATCTCTAATTGTGAACATGTCACAACCATGAGGACATGTACTTAAAAGAATTTCAATGATAAATATAGGTTTTTGACCACGTTTCGAGTGTGAAAACAGCCTCTCTGATAAAGGTTGTTATACGTAACCGTTACAGATAAGCAGCTGCATCAGAGCGGCATATCCTTCGCTAGGGAAAATACGAAAAAGCGATCACGCTAATTGTTGACTCAGCTCATACCATAAATGACAGTTCGCTTAATAAGTCATACTCAGCTAATATACTTTTACTCTTCTATTATTTCTGCTCGTCTTTTTACTTAATGGCTTTATGTCTTTACGTCAGTTGGCCATGTTTTTCTATTTCGTGCCTGCGTTATTATTTTAAATCGCGATCTGCCTTGCCACAAACGTACGTTTCGCCGTGCCCATTGTCGGGCACCGATACGCGCGTGCTGCTATTTTTGGCGAGCATGACTTTGGAGTTACACATATGAGAATAGATATATTAACGGTCGAGACCGACGCGCGACTTGGCATCGACGGGTGGGTTCTGGGAATTGGCTATCTCCGTCACGATATGGAACATATTGCGCCACAACCACCATGAACATCTTCGATCATCTAGTGCTTAGCCAACCATTCAGCGCATTGACCAGTGCCGTTCTCTATCTATGCACCTACGCATCGTTCCTCAATCTATTAAAGTATCCCCGAAACTGGGTGCTTCCAAGTGCTTCCGCAACGTTTGTAACCATACTTCTAGCCGTCATGACGGTGGCATTCGTCTCGGTATCATCCATCGCACCAACTGCCGATCTGAATTTTAGTGCAATGCTCTTTTTGAGTGGATTCATGCTCGTTTTGTTTGGGGTTATCGCCTCTCCTGCCATAGATTTTAATCCAGGCTCCCGCCGCATCGTTGAGTTTCTTGCAAACTACGGTGTCTCGGCAGGATTATGGATGCTCCTGCCTGCTCTTATCGGAGCGTATGCATTTCCATGGGCCAGTATTCATGGCGTTCTAGCGGCTGCTATCGCTGTTGAGTTGTCATGGTGTTTTCGGCATCGATGGACGGCCAAGCGGCAATCCTATTTTCTTGATGAGCATGACATACTGGTCCTCAACACACAGGCTAAAGGTAATATTAGAGCGTTTTCTAAACTGCACGGCATCTCAGAATTGGCGTTTTCAGCAAGTGGAATTCAATGGAATGGATGCAACAAAAATACGCTACCTTGTCCATTCAATTTGTATACAAATAGGCTGGGTCTCAATACCGCGCCTTGCTGCCGGGAACATATGAAAGATTTGGCATATTACGTCTCTTCTTGTCTCAAGGACATGGAGATCGAGCACTGGTTAGAAGGTGGAACCTTGCAGGGAGCTGTTCGAGAAAATGGCAATTTACTGGCATGGGAAGATGATGTTGATATTTCATTTTTAGTTGATGACAAATCAACATGGTATTCAATTGCGAAGACACTTTCTGAACGCGGGGAAAAAGACGGATATTACGTCGATGTTTTCGAGAAAAAGGGCTTCATTGGCGTTTCATATGATCGCCCTTTGGGCTGGCCGATGCGATGGGAACGGAACCGAATGCGCGGTGAAATCAGACTTGATCTCGTTGCTTATCGGCGCGCTGTAAGCCACGGGCAGGCTGTGGTTGAAAGAATTATCAAAAAAGGCGCTCTGCCAGTGACTGAAAGTGGATGGTACGGATTGGCCGAAGAGATCGTACTGCCAACCTCGACAATTCGCTTTCTTGGAAATGATATCCCCTGTCCGAATCAACCTCAATTGCACTTGCAAACACTCTATCAAGATTATCAAACGATTGAATACATGTATGTGAATGCAGAAGCCGCGGAAAAAAGGCGTTCAGCCGATACAAATTTATAGATCAAATCATTGGTTAAATCGAAGTAAGTCGCCAATAAATCAAGGTATACATTTTTTAAAATAGTGTGCGATATGCTTTTACATTGAGTGTTGGCAGTTTAGCTTTACTCAAGTTTAAAACCTGCAAACTGACATGATGGAAGATCGACGAAATGTATATTAATGGCGCATGGTTTACGCCCAAATCAAATGCGACATTTGATGTTTTCAATCCAGCGAATGGCGAAAAAATTGCTGAAGTTGCCGACGGTACAGAAATCGATGCACGCTTGGCGATTGACGCTGCAGGTTCTACATTTCCATCATGGTCAAAATCAACCGCCTATCAGCGGGCAACGTTCCTGACGAATGCTCATAGGATCATGTTATTGCGCAAAGATGCGTTAGCCGAGATCATGACCACAGAGCAAGGTAAGCCGCTCAAGGCCGCTCGCAACGAAGTGCAATACGCTGCTGATTTTTTATTGTGGTACGCCGAGGAAGCCAAACGTATCAACGGCGAGATTTTACCGTCTGCCAGGCCTGATCAACGTTTTATGGTCTTGCATCAGGCCGTTGGTGTAGTGGCGGCTGTGACGCCCTGGAATTACCCCATTTCAATGATAACGCGAAAGATTGCTCCAGCCCTGGCCGCAGGGTGTTGTATTGTGCTGAAGCCAGCTGAGACCACGCCATTATGTGCAATCGAGATGTTTAAAATTTTTGAAGAAGCCGGTATTCCAAATGGCGTCGTCAACCTTGTGACGGCCAAAGACCCAAAACCAATTGGTGAAGAATTCACAACCAACCCGACAGTGGCAAAGATTACGTTCACAGGGTCAACTGCCGTCGGAAAGATGCTGGCTGGCCATGCCGGTGCGCACATGAAACGCATTTCATTAGAACTTGGAGGGCATGCGCCTTTCATCGTTTGTGAGGACGCTGACCCGGTTCACGCAGCCAAAGGCGCGTCGTTGGTCAAATTCCTGAACACAGGGCAGGCGTGCATAAGTCCTAATCGGTTTCTTGTGCATACGTCCGCCTACGATACCTTTATTGATACGCTCAGCACACGGGTCGCAAAGATGAAGGCAGGGTCGGGATTTGAAGACGGCGTCAGTATAGGTCCCTTAATCAACCAGGCCGCCATCGACAAAGTAAACCGTCAGGTAACTGATGCTATTGAAAAAGGCGCAAAGCTGATCACAGGCGGCATGCAATTAACAGAAGGCAGTCTTGCCGACGGTCATTTTTATGCTCCAACTGTTCTGGCAGATGTTACACCCGATATGTTGATCTACCGCGAGGAAACATTTGGTCCTGTCGCACCGATTATTAAATACGACGACAATGACGATGTCCTGGCGATGGCCAATGATACGACGTACGGCCTCGCAGCATACGTTTATACCCAGAACTTAGGGCGTGCGATGCATATGTTCGAAGGACTCCGCTTTGGTATCATCGGCATTAACGATATTAATCCAACGTCAGCGGCAGCGCCCTTTGGTGGCATGAAAGATAGCGGCCTCGGTCGTGAAGGCGGCAAACCAGGGATCATGGAATACCTGGAGACTAAAACCGCGGGACTCTCTATTTAAAAAACAATCAGCTTTTTGAATAGCCTATTGCGACAATTTTCTGGTTGATCAGTTCGCCAATTTCTCTCTGGCTTAGGGATAGCTCATCAAAAAGAATTTCCTCAGTATGCTCGCCGTGGATCGGTGCCAGGCCTGGCTCTGCGCGCTCAAATCCAGAGAAGTCCAACACACTCCCAGGCGTTAAATATTCGCCACGTTCTGGGTGTGACATGCGCTGAAACATCGGATTATCCTCGGAAAGTCTCGGGTCTTCATGCACTGCTTCCCAGAAGGTTTGATAAGGCCCCCAGCATACGCCGTGCTCATCAAGTAGATGTCGAACGTCCTCAAAGGCCAACGCCTCAACACTTGGGGCAACGGCCGATATAATATCGTCACGTGCAGCCCAACGATCCGCCTCGAGGGCTAAATTAAGGCCGTTCTTATCTTCAAGCGCACGGACCTCATTTTCGATCTTCAGTGCCGTAACCAGGTTCTTCCAATGTCGCGGCGTAAAGGCCGTAATGACCACGCGCCGCATATCCTTTGTTGCAAAGTCATACGAGAAAGTACCGTACACGCTGTTTCCAACTTGCGGCCTTTTGTCCTTATTCACTTCAACTTCAGCCGTAAATCCGAGCGCACTCATCGCATGGAATGCAACGTCTGAAAGTGCGAGTTGAATGAACTGCCCCTCGCCCGTATTTCGACGATAGCGTTCAGCAGCAAGCACACCGTTCGATGCAGACATACCTGCAATCAGATCCCATGCGGGAAGCAGACTATTGACCGGCCGATCATGCGCCTTTGGTGCCTGCGCCAGTGGAAACCCAGCCGCTGCATTAACGGTATAATCCAGTGCAACAGAACCGTCGCGATTACCAAGTAAATTTATCATGATAAGATCGGAACGCAGGGCTTTAAGCACGTCGAAGTCGAGCCAGCCTCGCGCAGGAAGATTGGAAATTACAATGCCAGCATTGTCTCCGGGTTTCGTCATCAATTGATGTGCGATCTCGCGACCACGGGGCTGGCGAACGTCGAGGAGTATAGACTTTTTACCCTTGTTCAACCCGCCCCAATATAAGCTCTGTCCTGAAGGGGCAAGCGGCCACCTTTGTGCATCCAGACCACCAGCCACTGGATCAATCCGAATAACATCAGCGCCCATTTCCGCAAGCACGAGGCCTGCGTAAGGCATGGCAACAAAAGCCGATGCTTCAACAATTCGAAGGCCACTTAATATTCCGGACATCAGATTCCCCAATACATTTCAAAGGCATTAATTATATAGATATGATGCTCTTCGCCATATATTCAATGTCATGAAGACCTAATGTAGATGCAAAGGGTCGCGAGCTTTCTCACCATCAACGCCTTTCGCATGGGTGATGCTGTGTCAGTAATTCACGGATTGTCCAGAACCGCCGTCGACCGCGATACATTGCCCCGTCACCATGTTCGCAAGTGGCGAACAGAAGAAAAGCGCAGCTGCTGCGATGTCCTCTGGCTGTATCAATTTCCCTAAAGGAATATCGTCAGTACGATTTTCTATAATCGTATCAATATCTGTGCCGGTTTGTTTCGCTTCACTCTCAAATATTTGAGTGACCCGCTCCGTCGCTGTATAGCCAGGATGGACGCAATTAACCGTGACGTTATGGCGCGCCGCATAATCAGCAAACTGCTTCGTGAAGTTTGCCACGCCCGCATTTGTAACGCCGTTTGTCATTCTAAGGGGGGCCACAATACGTGCCGTCATACCGCCAACATTAACGATCCGCCCGCTGCCCTGACGTTTCATATGGGGCAACACAAGACGGGCAATGCGAATATAAGCCATCAACTTCACGTCGATATGGTAGCGAAATTCATCGTCCGTCAGTTGATCAAAAGGCGCACTCGTTGACGTCACCGCATTGTTGACCAGGATATCAACCTGCCCCGCAGCTTTCATCGCATCAGAGACAAAGCGTTCGACGTCTTCCATGCGACTGACGTCCGTTTGAAATCCCCAAGCCATTACACCTTTGGCTTTCAAGTCTTGAACTGTTTGATCCAGGCTTTCTTTTGTCCGCCCGCAGATCACAATGTTCGCTCCATGATCTGCAAACATAAGGGCCATGGCCCGACCGATACCGCGACTGCCACCCGTAATAAAAGCGACTTTATCTTTTAGCTGGAAATCCATTGGGTTCCTCCCTTACGCCTTTTGATTATTATGTAATTGCGGAGACTTCAGATCTGATCTTCCGCGCGCCTTAAACAAAAAGTCGACACATGATGCGTCGTTCCCAGCAATGTATCAACACGTTGTATTTTGGTGAGTAGCAGGTTTTACTGACTCAAATGTGACGGGAGGCTTCGTCGCAAGAATGCATTATTGATCAAGGACATCTGCTTTCTTCGGTAATCCAGACTTGATGTCATTCGTCCGTTATTGACCCTAGCTGTGACAGAGAAATAATGTAAGCTTCGAAGTTCTCACGTATATGCCACTCAGCCAGAAAACCTAACCCATCATCTGACCCAGAAAGCCCCATCCCTTGTTCGAAATGACTTTTGATCCGGTCTTCATTGCCGCCGCCCTTTTCGCTGTGCTCATCACCGGCATTTCGAAAAGTGGTCTCGGTGGCGGATTGGGGCAGCTTTCCGTTCCAATCATGGCGGTTTTCATTTCGCCAGTTGCCGCCGCGGCGATCATGCTGCCCATTCTGTGCGCCATCGATTTGTTCAATATCTGGGGCTATCGCAAGGAGTTCCATCGTAACAATCTACTCGCGGTGTTGCCGGGCGCCGTTATCGGTATCAGCATCGGGGCACTCACGTTCAGCCATCTTGATGACAATGCGATCCGGTTGATGTTGGGCGGGCTATCGCTGGTTTTTGCATTGACCTATTTCGTTCAACAGGCGCCCGTGAGTTCTGAAACGCGCTGGGGCCGTTTGTTTGGTGCCGTTTGTGGTGCACTTGCCGGATTTACCAGCTTTGTCGCCCATGCTGGCGGCGGCCCGGTGAAGATGTTTCTACTACCGCAACGTCTCGACAAACGGGTGTTTGTCGGCACTAACGTTTATTTTTTCTTTATCGTCAATCAGGTGAAGATCTGGCCCTATCTTTGGCTGGGGCAGTTCTCAACAGATAACCTAAATACAAGCTTGGTCCTGATGCCCGCAGTCCCGCTCGGTGTATGGATTGGCTGGAAACTGATCAAATATATCGATGCGGAGACCTTTTATAAGGTTTGCTACATCTTACTGTTCGTCGCTGGTATTAAACTGATTTACGACGGTGCGTTGGGAAAAGGTTGGCTGTAATGGCTGCGCAATTGGAAAAGAACTGCGTTCAAAAATTACCATCTATAGCTTATGGCAAAGAGACCTGAAAATTGACCCGCATCACCCTGACCACTGACGATTGGGCTGTCAGCCGCATCTCCTAACAATTGCGTGTAACCAAGCCGCGTTGTAATACCAACATTACGCGTCAGGAAGTGCCGAAGTGATAACGATGCACCAACGTCCTTAATGCCCGCCTCTGCTTCATACACTCGATATCCAAGGTTCGAACGGCCAGCTTGCGTAGAGGTAATTCCAAAAATGTTTTCCATATAATTGCCGTCAGCCCAGGTACTCGATGCACCCAAGGTCAATCGGGTACGAGCAGAGCCTAAGTCAAAGCCATAACGGACAGATGAATTCAATGTTGTGCCTTCGCGGTCACTTGCCAAGTCGTGCCCAATAGAAAGTGCCATGCCAAAGTCTTGGGCTTGGTAATCAACAGCCAACTTGGCAGTTGCACCACCGTCTATATCACCTAGCCCCAGGAGTGCGTCGTTATCATCTTGATCACGCCCCCCAGATAACCAAGAGACGCCGTAAACTTGAGACGATCTTTTGGCTTCGGTCCTTGGACTTCTAAAAATTTAAAAGACACTGATGGCGGGCGACTTAGGCTGCCAATTTTCACGATATCCCGCCATGAAACCTCAACCAACGGAAGTGGCTTGACATCGTAATCGTTCGAGCTTTCATAGTCCGGAGAGTATGCGGCCCCGAGCGTGAGTGTCTAGTCATCTTATTTGCTTGGCTTGCTTTCGGGCTCTTGGCCAAAGGCAGGCGACACATTCAAACTGGCAATCAGGGATATGCAAACCATTACATATAAGGCAAAACAACGACGAGCTATCGAATCATTTTCTTTTTCTAAGGTACCGTAACCTTTATTGAGATTAAAAAAAACTGTAATTGCACGAGCTTGTTTACGTATTCAGAGGAAATTTAGATTATTCTTGTGCAAAAATATTGAGCCAAAGCATATCTTTTGGACAGAGGTAATAAGCTGATATTGTTACTTTGAGTTCATAACAACGGTTGCCTTAAGTTTCTTTGTGTCCCATAGCGTCGCATCTACAATAAGTTTCATCAAAAAATAGCATGCTCATCTTGCTCTTGAGCTATCTCAATTACGCGATCAAGCAGATAATCAATATCTTCTTCGTTCACGAGTGGATTGACGACATTTAGCAATAGCACTGTCGTTCCCTTCACTTGTGTGTAATTGATATAAGCATATCCTTTTTGCATGAGTTTCTTCTGCACTCGAATATTGAACTGTTCAGCATCTTTTTCCGTTTTTGAGGTACACGTAAAACACAAATTGACGAATTGCCTTGGGAAAGCCAGCTCTAAAAATGGAGTAATTTTTATTTTTTGTTCGGCATATTGAGCCAGCTCAACCACATGATTGAGTCCGTTTTCATATCCCTCATCACCATAATATTTCCAGGAAAACCATAGCTTAAGCACATCAGCTTTACGGGTGCCTTGCAGTGATTTCTCGCCTATATCAAACGATTTGACGCCAATATTATGATACACGTAACTCGGTGTTTCTCCGTGGTCAATTGTCGTACAAGCGTCATAAAGCACGCCAGAATTCCGCATCAGAATAACTGAGCACGGCACAGGCACGCCCATCATCTTGTGTGCATCCCAGCTAAATGAATCAGCCCGCTCACTGCCCGCCAGTAATGATTTATAGCGATTGCTTAATAACGCGGAGCCACCAAAGGCCCCGTCGACATGCAGCCACAGGCTATACTTCGAAGCAATGTTGGCGATATCTTCGATAGGATCAAAAGCGCCCAGAACCGTCGTCCCCGCAGTTGCGGCAATAAAGAAAGGCGTTTTATCCTCTTGAATTGCTTTTTGAATAGCGCGTTCTAACGCTTCTGTATCCATTCGCCCCAGTTGATCGGAGTTTACTCGAATAATACTTTGAACCCCTAAGCCCAAAACATTCGCGGCGCTTATAAAGGAGTAATGAGCTTGATCCGATACAAACATAACCAGGTCATGTTGTTGCCTTAGGCCAGTTTTCTTAATGTTCGGGTCAAGAGTGTTCCTTGCACTCAGTAACGCAATCAAATTCGCCTGTGTCCCACCAGATACGAAAATGCCATCCCCGTCGTTGAAACCAACGATACCCGCCATCTTTTTTATCAACTTGTTTTCGATTAAAGTCGCAACAGGCGATCCTTCATAAGTCGACATAGATGTATTCGTGATATCGGCTAAAATTTCTCCGACTAAGCCGGGAATGTTGTAACCAGAACGGAGGGTGCCCCAAAATTGCGGATGAATTGTGCGCACGCAATATTGCATGTATGCCTGAACACTTGATAACAATTCATCTTCACCAACGCCCTGCTTCCCAATGGATGCATCAAATTTCTTTTCCAAAGATTCATAGTCTTGGTACTCTACCAGCATATTATCTTTTAAGGCGTTACTCTGAAGATAGTCCATAAATAACTTCAGGAAATTAGTCATCAATTCATGTTCTTTTGGAGTCATGTCCTAACCCACAGCGCAAAACGTTTGCTGCCGCCTGCCTTATATGCGCGTCTTTGCGGCTTCATTGGCTGTTCAATGCCAGCGGCAACGTTTTGATAGCCAATAGCGGGCTTCCCTAAGTCGAAATTTTCTGATGTCATTATATTTCCTTCTGCCACCAAGGTAGACGAAACGGAAAGTGTTGTCGCTTTGGAATAGGGAATTCAGTAATTTTTCGAAAAAGATGAAAGCGCCAGAAAAGAAAAAACCCCCGGTTTCCCGAGGGTTTTAACATGGTGGGCGCAGTAGGGATTGAACCTACGACCCCCTCGATGTCACCGAGGTGCTCTCCCGCTGAGCTATGCGCCCATGTCAGAGGGCGGTTATAGAGATTTGGCTTGGTTTTGCAAGACTTTGACGCATCCATATCTCAACTTTTTAAATTTCGTTATTGATCGTCCTTTGTCGGGTCTTGTCATCATCCCGCGCATCTTTACGCCGCTGCTTTGATCAAATTCATGTGAGCGTCTGGATTTATCCTGTAAATTCAGTGCCTCCCACTTGCATGCGCGCGCATCACGCGCTTTAATCTGATCACATATCACTGCCATGGCACTAATCTACAGCCGGGCGGTTCACATTGGCGACCGGAATACCCTACCTGATGAGTGCCAATACCTTTGATCCTGATCTCAAATTCGATAGCCCGAACCCGGCCTTTGATATTGCACAGCCAGAGGTTCTAACATCACCCGTCGTCTTTGCATCGCCCCATTCGGGATGCCACTACCCTGAAGAATTCTTAAAAATGTCCAGGCTCGATAATCGCGCGATCCGGCGCTCGGAAGACGCCTTCGTTGATGCCTTATTTGCTGTGGCACCTAACTTTGGTGCGCCGCTGTTGCGGGCACATTTTCCGCGCGCCTACGTGGATGCGAACCGAGAATCTTACGAACTTGATCATGATATGTTCGCTGAGCCATTACCAGAATGGGTAAATACCAAATCATCCAGAGTACTGGCTGGCCTTGGCACGGTTGCAAAAGTTGTTGCGGGCGGGGCTGAAATTTACCGCAACCAGCTTAAATTTGAAGAAGTCCATCATCGGATTAAGACTTTCCATCGCCCGTATCATGAAGCGCTCGACGGCCTTATCCAGAATGCCCTCAATAAATTTGGAGCCTGCCTGCTTATCGATTGTCATTCGATGCCATCATCAGCCATGCCCCATCCGTCAGGTGCACCCAGTCTTCCTGATATTATATTGGGTGACTGCCATGGCATTTCGTGCAGCCAGGATATCGTGCAAACCACCGAAACGACTTTGCGTGATTTGGGCTTATCGGTTGATCACAACAAACCTTACGCCGGCGGCTTCACGACACGCCACTACGCAAACAAATACGATAATGTTCAAACACTCCAAATTGAGATCAATCGCGCTTTATATATGGACGAAGTCCACATTCGCCGACATTCGGGGTTTGACCGAACAGCGGAACGGATGCGGATACTGATCTCCCGCCTGACGGATATTAACGAAAAAATTCTGCCGTTCAAATCCGCCGCAAAATAAGCGAGGGTTTCATGATTTTGCCGCCTCCAACAATCTGCGCCAGGCAAGATAGCGACATGGCGAAAATTACTGATATCTATAATCACTATGTTTTAAATGGTGCCTAAAGTTGGGAATTATATCCGCCTGATGTCTCAGAAATGACCACGCGTGCGCATGCGCTTCGCGATGGGGGGTATCCTTATCTCGTCGCAGAAGTCGACGGCGTTGTTGTTGGCTATACGTATGCCGGGGCTTACCGGCCTAGGCCTGCCTATCGCTTCACGGTTGAACATACGGTTTATGTGGATGATAACGCCCGCCGGGGTGGCATTGGGTCTGCTTTAGTGACCGCCATCATCGAAGCCTGCGAGCAGCGGGGATATCGGCAAATGATCGGGATCATCGGCGATTCGAAAAACCTACAATCCATCGAGTTCCACAAAAAAATGGGTTTCGGGCATGTCGGATGCGTGAAAAAATCGGGTACAAGTTTGACCGCTGGATGGATTAGATTCTGATGCAACGTCCCCTTGGCGACGGATCAAACGCCTCTCCTGAGACAGAATAACCTCTACCACATATATGTTGCAGTGCACAGTGTGCGGCCAAAAAAGAGGCCGTGCCCTAAGGCACGGCCCGAGTGATTGGGAGGAAACATCCAATTTGCTACCTCTTGCCTAATGCGCGAGCACGCCAGCAAGATGTTGCATTGCACAAAATAAAGGCTTTTTGTACAGATGCAAATAAAAAAGGCATAAAATTAAAAAATACTTGATTCCCACCTCTCCGTGGCAGATATGCCACGCTATATGGTTAATTTTCTCTCCAAAAATCATCTGGTCATAAACCACCGTTAAGACTTCCTTGATTCTATTGAGAGAATCTAAGTGTCCTTGGTGATGCATTGTTGGCATCGCTTTTGCAAAATTAATAGTGGGAAGAGGAGCGGGACATTGAAAATAAATAAAAAAACACGACCATGGTTAATGCTTTTGAGCGTCACGGTCGGTGTTGCGGTGATTATGCTGGCCACATCCTCAGTCGCCCTCGCGAAAACCAAATTCACAAAAGCCCAGGAATCCGCAGGTTTTGCGCTATGTGAACGTGCGACGGCGCGATGGGAACGTATATCTGATGTCCCACCAAAGCTACTGACCGCGATTTCATTGGCTGAGTCGGCACGTTGGTCGAAACAAAAGAAACGCATCCGAGCATGGCCCTGGACCGTCACGTCTGGTGGACCCGGCAGTTATTTCCCTACCAAAGCTGCCGCGATGGCCGAAGTGCGCCGCCTGCAAGCCAAAGGTTTCACGAACATCGATGTTGGCTGCATGCAGGTAAACCTGCATTTCCATGGGCATGAGTTTAATAGTGTCAGCCATGCTATGGACCCTGATATTAATGTCGCTTATGCGGCGAAATTTCTCACCCAGCTCCGCCGTGATGCTGACAGCTGGGGCGAAGCAGCTGGTCACTACCATTCAAGAACACCTGAGCGCACCGAATATTACCGCGGTAAAGTAGAGAAATTCTGGGCCGGCCTTCAAGGGGCCCCCATCGAAGAAATTACTGTCACCTCAATCGAACCTGAAGCACCGCAGTTCATCACGATCACCCCAATAGACCGGGCACGCACCAAGGCATTGAACAAACGCTTCACAAAATTAAAGACCGCCACACGCCAATTGACGGACGATCTTGATCCAACGACGAAACGTGCACGTCAGCTAGAAGCCTGGCGCAATGCACGTGGACGCATCGAGCAGCTCCAGCATTTGTTGGCATCTAGGAAAGCGGAACTCGTCCAACGCCACGAAGCTAAATTAAAAAACGCCTTCAAAACCGACGAAAAGAAACGATTTAGCGAGAACCGAAAGCGCCAATTGGCGCAATGGCGCGAACGCGTTGCCAAAGGCGCCGCTTTTACCAACTAAATCAGAACGAACGTGGCATCCCCAGCACGTGCTCAGCAATATATGACAAGATAAGGTTGGCCGAGATCGGCGCTGTCCGGTATAGCCGTGTCTCTCTGAACTTGCGTTCGATATCGTACTCTTCGGCGAACGCAAAGCCACCGAATGTCTGCATACACGTATCCGCAGCATGCCACGATGCATCTGCCGCTAAAAGCTTGGCCATGTTCGCTTCAGTTCCGCACGGTGCACCGGAATCGAATAGATCCGCAGACTTGGTCGTCATCAAAGCCGCGGCCTCAGTTTCAGCATAGCACTGGGCAATTGGGAATTGGATGCCCTGGTTCTGTCCAATCGGACGATCAAAAACCACACGTTCTTTCGCATAGCTGCTGGCTTTTTCGATGAACCAGCGTGCATCACCAATACATTCTTGGGCGATCAGAATACGTTCTGCGTTCATACCATCCAGAATATACCTAAAGCCTCTCCCCTCCTCGCCAACCAGCGCGTTCGCCGGAATCCGAAGATCATCAAAAAACACTTCAGTGGAATTATGGTTCAGCATCGCGCGTATCGGTTTGATCGTCAGGCCGTTATCTAATGCGTCCCGCATATCAACGAGGAAAATAGACAAGCCATCATGAGGCTTATTACCTTCGTCGCGAGGCGATGTTCGCGCCAGCAAGAGCATTAAATCAGAATGTTCGGCTCGTGAGGTCCAGACCTTCTGGCCGTTAATAACATAACTATCCCCATCACGCACAGCCGTCGTTCGGATGCGTGATGTGTCTGTACCACTGGTGGGTTCAGTAACGCCGAATGCCTGCAAGCGCAGCGCGCCTGATGCAATTTCAGGCAGGTACGTACTTTTCTGCTCGTCGCTACCATGACGGAGCAGTGCGCCCATGATGTACATTTGCGCATGACACGCCGCCCCGTTGCCACCTGAGCGATGCACGGTCTCCAGGATCGCGCCAGCTTCACGAATGCCGAGGCCTGATCCGCCATATTCCTCAGGAATGAGGCACCCGAGATACCCAGCATCGGTTAAGGCCTGAACGAACTTCGTTGGGTATCCACGTTCGCGGTCCAGTTCACGCCAGTACTCACCGGGGAATCCTTCGCAAAGTTTGGCCACGCTATCTCGAATAGCATCTAGGTCTTGGTCGCTCGTGTGGTCAGTCATGAAACTTTTTTACACCTTGTATTCTGTCATCAACACTACGTTATAATTAATATAAGAAAAATCAATGTTGGAGTAAAATCATGCTCAAGTTATACGATGTACCGCTATCAGGAAACTGCCACAAGGTCCGGTTGATGCTCTCGCTGCTGGGTGTTGAGTATGAAAAAATTACCGTTAATATGCCTAATGGAGCCCACAAAAGGCCTGAATATCTGGCCATCAATCCACTCGGCAAGGTACCATCTATCGACGATGACGGCACTGTGCTCTGGGATAGTCAGGCAATTTTAGTTTATCTTGCCAGCAAATATGGCTCAACCGACTGGTATCCTGACGATGCTGTTGGCCGTGGCGAAGTCCAAAAATGGTTAGCCCTGGCTGCCAATGAAATGTTTAACGGCCCTGCCGTTGCGCGCGCCATTATCATCTTTAAGCGACCAGGCGATCACGACGCCCCAAAAGCTGCTGCCGAAGCAACGCTAAGCGTTGTCGACGGATGGCTTAAAGATCGCGATTGGCTGGCATGTGACAGCCCGACCGTCGCCGATATTGCCGTATATCCCTATGCCGCTATGGCTTGGGAAGGCCATGTTGATATGGATGCATATCCTTCGCTTAATGCATGGATCAAGCGCGTCGAAGCTTTACCGGGATATGAAGGCATGAAGAATATGCCACGCCCTGCATAAAAGGCACTTAAGCTTTAAGACGGTAACCGGTCTTGAAGATCCAGGCGATAAGGCCAAGGCAAATCGCTAAGAACAGGAATGACATGGAGACGCTGGCAACAATGCTGACATCACCCGTGTTATAAAAAGCCCAGCGAAAGCCGCTGATCAGATAGACGACCGGGTTGAACAAGCTCACCGTCTGCCAGATCGGCGGTAGCATGCTGATCGAATAGAACGTTCCGCCCAGGAACGTCAAAGGCGTGATTACCAACAATGGCACGATTTGGAGTTTTTCAAATCCATCGGCCCAAATACCAATAATAAATCCCAACAGCGAAAACGTAATCGATGTCAGAACTAGGAAACCAAACATCACAAACGGATGCGCGACCTCAAGTGGCACGAAGAAACCCGCTGTCGCTAAAATAATAATTCCAAGGATGATCGATTTCGTCGCAGCGGCCCCGGCGTAGCCGATAACGATCTCAAGGTAAGATACGGGCGCAGACAGAATTTCATAAATCGTCCCGGAGAATTTTGGGAAATAAATACCGAAGGATGCGTTTGAAACACTTTGAGTCAAAAGTGACAGCATAATCAGACCAGGCACGATAAACGCACCATAACTAATGCCATCGATCTCGGTGATGCGCGATCCAATCGCAGCGCCAAAAACAATAAAATACAACGATGTTGAAAGCACTGGCGAGACAATGCTTTGCATCATCGTGCGCACCGTTCTGGCCATCTCAAATTTATAGATTGCTGCGATGCCTCTGAAATTCATGTGTCTTCACCTTGATGGACCAACGTCACAAAAATATCTTCGAGGGAACGTTCTGATGTCTCAATATCATTAAAGCCGATTTTTTGTTTTGATAAATCGGCAAGCAAGCTGGTGATACCTGTGCGGTCAGCCTTTGTGTCATAGGTAAAGATCAGAGCTGCGCCGTCCTTTGCCAATGCCAGGTCATGTTTGGCAAGCGCATCTGGCACAGTTTTCAATTTTTCCTGCAAATGAATGGTGAGCTGTTTTTCGCCCAGTTTCCGCATCAATTCCATTTTCTCATCAACGAGAATAATTTCGCCCGCACGAATAACACCGATCCGATCGGCCATCATTTCAGCCTCTTCGATATAGTGTGTCGTCAGGATGATCGTGACACCACTATCACGCAGTTCACGGACGACATTCCACATATCTTTCCGCAACTCGACATCGACACCCGCCGTAGGTTCATCAAGAAAAAGGATTTCAGGCTCGTGCGAAAGCGCCTTGGCGATCAAGACACGGCGTTTCATGCCGCCGGACAACGTCAAAATACGATTGTCACGTTTATCCCAAAGAGAGAGCTCTTTGAGAATTTTCTCGATGTGCATTAAGTCTTTCGGTTTTCCGAACAGGCCACGCGAAAAGTTCACTGTGTCCCAGACGGTCTCAAACGCATCAGTTGTAAGTTCCTGAGGCACAAGACCAATACGTGACCGCGTTTCCCGAAAATCTCTCTTAATATCGAACCCTGCAACCTGGACACTGCCCTCAGTCGCATTGACGATGCCGCAGATAATACTGATCAGCGTCGTTTTGCCCGCCCCGTTTGGGCCGAGAAGAGCAAAGATTTCGCCCTTCTCGATCTTAAGGTCGATGTTCTTAAGTGCCTGAAAACCATCGTCGTAGGATTTAGACAAGTTCTGGATGTCTATGACCGATTGCATCGAAGGAAAATAGGCAGTGCGGCCACCCATTAAAAGGCCTTTTAGAATATAATTTTATCCCCAGAGCTCAGGCTTGGGCGGATGTATTTTACCGCCCGTAAAGTCCAATCCTTGGTCCCGGTCCTGCTTCAACAGTAAAGGCCCATCCAGATCAACAATTTTAGCGCCTTGGGCGATGAGTACAGCCGGGGCCATAGCCAAAGAAGTGCCAACCATGCACCCGACCATGATCCCAAAGCCCATATTCACAGCCTTTTTCTTTAATAACAGGGCCTCGGTCAGTCCACCGGTTTTATCCAGCTTGATATTGACGATGTCATATTTGCTTTTAAGCGCCTCAAGGTCATCTGACGTGTGTAGAGATTCATCCGCACAAATAGGCACGGGACAATTGATCCCCCGCAACCCATCATCGTCTGCGGCTGGGACGGGTTGCTCCAACATCTCGACACCAATACTTGCTAGGTAACTCGCCTTTGCACTGACCAGCTCAACAGTCCAACCTTCGTTCGGATCTATCACAAGACGTGCATTCGGCGCTGCCGCATGGATTGCATTCATACGCTCTTCAATGTCGTTGGCATCAAGTTTCACCTTCAACAAAGGCGCATGACTTAGCTCAGCGGCAAGGGCACCCATCTCTTGCGGTGTCCCAATGCCAATCGTTTCCGCCGTAATCTCTGGCAAAAGCGAACCAACACCGATGAGGTCAGCAACTGACGTGCCCTCTAGCTTGGCTTGAAGATCCCACAAAGCACAATCAACAGCATTGCGCGCAGCACCCGCGACCATCAATTGATTGATCTCGGAGCATCCGGCTCCACCTTCAATGGCCAACTGCACTTCGGCGATCTCGGCCATCACGCCTTCAACGGTTTCGTCGTAACGCTGATAAGGGACACATTCCGCCCATCCCTTTACATCGCCTTCGGTGATTTCAACCACAACCACATCAGCAGCCGTTTTCACACCACGCGAAATGCCAAACGGGCGCGCGAGGGGCCAGTTCTCAGACCTAATCGTAACTGTACGCGTCATGATTAAACCAATGCATCTACGATGGGTGCGACACCGGTTCGAACGGCGTCTACTGTCGGCAAGCCCAGACGATCTTCTGTTTCTTTTAGTAATTTTTGTGCGGCCTGATCATCCAGGCTCTTGGTATTGATCGAGACACCCACAACTTTTACGTCCGAGTTCACATTTTTTGCCGCCCATAGGCCTGCCTCAATCACTTCTTCAAATGATGGGAGTCCTTTGTCTCCAAGGCCACGTGCTGTTTTACGCGCTGCATCATGGCAGATAACCAATGCGTCTGGTTGCGAGCCATGGATCAAACCAAGCGTCACGCCGGCATAAGACGTGTGGAAAAGTGACCCCTGACCTTCGACAACGTGCCAGTGATCTGCGTCGGCATCTGGAGACAACCATTCTGATGCACCTGAAATAAAGTCAGCAACAACGGCGTCAACAGAAACACCTTGACCCGCAATAAAGATACCGGTTTGCCCGGTCGCCGAGAAACTGGTCTTCATGCTGCGCTTTTCCATCTCGCGCCAGATCGCCAGCGATGTGTACATTTTACCAACTGACACATCGGTTCCGATTGTCAGAAGACGCTTACCTGTGCGCGTGACACCGCTTGCGACAGGGAAATCACGTGTTGGATGACGAACATCCGTCAATGTACGTCCGTGCTTTTCTGCAGCAGCCTTAATCGCCGGGTTCGCGCTCAACTTTTGGTGCAAGCCACTGGCAATATCCATACCCGCCTCAATCGCCTGTACGATAGCATCAGCCCAGCTATCAGAAATTAAGCCACCACGGTTCGCAACGCCGACAATCATCGTGCCGCAACCAGCTGCCTTGGCATCTTCGATGCTCATCTCAGGCAAATTCAGATCCGCTTTACAGTCAGCCAAACGCATTTGCCCAACGCACCATTCTGGGCGCCAGTCGCGAACGCCAATTGCTGTTTTTGCGGCTAATTCGTCGGGGGCATCGCCAAGGAACATTAGATACGGAGTACGGAAAGACATTATTATTACCTCATTCAAGCTGTTCGTTACATTTAGGCGGGAGTGTGTCCGGTAGAAAGGTAATCGTCTAGGGGCCAATACCGTTGTATTCTTGGTATCAGCGCATCATGTAATATAGAAGATGCACATTTAAGCCGTTTTTAGTTTTTTTCTGGAGATCATTTTTCATGGCACACGTTGTTAATTCACCTGACCGTCTCTCAATCCCTGTTGCAGGGACTGAAGATACCTTCCCCGCTCATCGCATATTCTGCGTTGGACGTAACTACGCAGATCACGCACGAGAGATGGGCCATGACCCAGATCGTGAAGATCCATTTTTCTTTGAAAAGCATACGAGTGCGCTCATGTTTGCGCCTGCACCAGATGGTGCTAACTTACCATATCCGCAACAAACTTTAGATGTCCACCACGAGATTGAACTGGTTGTTGGCTTATCCAAGGGTGGCAACGACATCTCAATTGAAAATGCATACGACCATGTTTGGGGATATGCGGTTGGGCTCGACATGACACGCCGTGACCTTCAAGGCGTTGCAAAAAAAGCCGGACGCCCATGGGAAGTTGGCAAATCATTTGATCATGCTGGACCCATTGGCATGTTCCATCCTATTGCCGAAGCTGGCCATATGTCCGAGGGGCATATCCGCCTCGACGTTAACGGCGAGACTCGCCAGGACGGCAATCTAAACGAGCTCATCTGGAAAATTCCTGAGATCATTAATTATCTGTCCAAGCTGTTTACGCTTCAGGCCGGTGATTTGATTATGACAGGCACACCAGCGGGCGTTGGACCTGTTAAAAAGGGCGATGTCCTTGAGGGCCACGTCGAAGGCTTAAGCAGCATTCGCGTGACCGTTACTTAAAGTACCCAAACGGGGCTACGCCAAGCGCAGCTCCATAAGGCCAAGATCAATGACCGAGAGAACCGAGTTTCCAGCGGCACCATCGACGCGCGATCTGGGTATTGCAACGGCCATGCTGATTCTGACTCCCTTATTCTGGGCTGGGCATAGCGTGGTCGGCCGATTGGTCGCCAACGAAATTCCAACGTTCTCATTGGTCAGCATACGCTGGTTCATTGCCTTCTTTATTCTCATGATCTTTATTTGGCCGCGCGTATGGGCTGAACGATGTTTACTCGTAAAGCATTGGCGATACGTTCTTTTGACCGCGATTGTCGGCCCCGTATTATTCCCATGTCTTTTATATGCCGGTTTAAAAACAACGACGGTGGCGAACACCAGTATTATTCAAACATTCGTACCAGGTCTGGTCCCGTTCATCGCCTGGATATTGCTGCGCGAGCGTGTTGCCATTCAACAGATTATCGGCATCTTGATCTCAGCCCTTGGGGTTTCAGTTATTATCACCCAGGGCAATCCACTGGCCATTGCTGACGTCACGTTTGTGCCGGGCGATCTAATTATCTTAGGCGCGTTCACCACGTGGTCCCTTTACACCGTGATGATCCGCCTCAAACCTTCCACCATGCATGCTAATACTTTATTGGCTTCCAGCATGGCAATTGGTGGCTTGGCCACATTGCCCCTATGGATTTGGGAAGCGTCTAACGGTCATTACATTCCCATGAATGAAGACGCATTATGGTCGATGGCCTACATCATTATTTTCCCATCACTACTGGCGTATTATTTCTACAATCATGCCATTAGTATTGTCGGCGCGACCAAGGCAGGCCTGGCGTCACACCTTGTGCCGCCGTTAGGCATTCTGCTCGCCGTGATATTTTTAGGAGAGGTCTTGCAGTCGTTCCATGCCGTCAGCTTCGCAGCCATTCTTGTCGGCGTGGTCTTGGTTATTCGGGGCGGGCGCGCTTCAAAAAAGCTAAAACCCGGGTAAGTGTTTCATTGCGCGACATCCCGGGGGTGATGCCTTTTTGATAAAGAGCGCGCAATAACCAGCGATCATGCTCGGTTAATTCAAAGTATCGACTGTGATCATTAAAGATCGATGGTTTCACTGTATTGGAATCGTTGGGCAAACCAAGAATTTGCGTGATCTCTTCTACAGCACATGCACGGTGATAACTCTCAGGATGGCGTGCCGGGAAAATAATCACGGCCGCAACGATCTCGCCTTTTTTGGTGATTTTGGCGAAGCGTTTACCTAGCAGCCGTGCTCCAATTAATATGCGTCCGTAAGAGAACTTCCCGCCTACTGCATCTTCCAGAATAATGTCTTTGGAACCATATTTCCGAGCCGCCCCTACAAAAGCTTCAAAGATCGACTGGCCTTCAAACTGCGATTGAAAACTCGCCTTGCGCGTATCCTTTGCCATCTTGCCCTCCCAAGCAATTCACATGGAATAATCTTGGCAGGGAAAGCAGGCGAAGGGAAGGGGGA
>ENA-OWPI01001063-OWPI01001063.1-marine-metagenome-genome-assembly--contig:-NODE-1063-length-32637-cov-6.013759_pt1 | contig 32637 bp, 30 predicted proteins | sample MGYA00238138_ERZ651775 | MGnify/ENA primary metagenome ERZ651775 (study PRJEB26906, sample SAMN06265043) | marine metagenome | isolation source: Helgoland LTER site | place: Germany:Helgoland, sampling...
TTCTTTGATATATTCTTTTTCTTAATTCATTTTCTGTCTTACTGGGTAATCCTACTATTTCATTAATATATAAACTAGAATTTATAGCTTGAATATCAGGCATAGTTATTTTATCATTTTCAAAAGGTTTGTTGATTTCAAAACATCCTATTAAACAGAAAATATATAAAATATATATTAAATATTTAATCATTCTGTTTTTTCATAGAAATTGTAGATAACATTCTTCCGCAATCATTTAATTTGTATACAAAATTTCTTCTATAGCTGAAGAAGTTTTTTTTATCTGTGAAGGTATCTTTATTAGTATTGGATATATTTTTAGCTTGAACGCCAATATCTATTGCTTGATGATATATATATTTAGGTAAATCAAATTTATATTTATTTAATTTAATTTCTTCAAAAAATTTTTTATTAATAATATTATTTTTAGTAAATTTTAAATAAAAATCTTTTCCTACTTCGTAAGATGCGGGCCCTATACAAGGCCCTATAGCTAATTTTAAATTTTTAATATCTGAGCCTAAATTACTTAACTCTTCGATAGTTCTCTCTAAAATTTTATTATAAGCACCTTTCCATCCAATATGAACTGCTGCAATAATTTTTCTTAAAGGGTCTTGGATTAATATTGGAGCACAATCTGCTGTAAGGATACCTAAAATAATATTTGGAGACTTAGTTATTAAAGCATCTGCTTCAATATTTGATGTATCATCATTTAGACTATGAATTATTTTTACTTTATTACTATGAATTTGATTAATAGTTTTTAAATTAGCTACCTTCAAATTAAAATATTTGCAAATTAATTGCCTATTTATTAAGACATTATCCGAAGAATCATTAGAACTATAGCTACAATTTAAACTATAATTTTCTTGTGACGAAATTCCCCCATTTCTTGTAAAAAAACCATGATTAATATTATATGTTTTGAAGTTTGCACAAAATATAGGGTTTAATTTTTTTATATACATGTTAAAAACCTGCGGGCTTGAATAAGTTTTGAGGAGTAATAGCCATGGCTTCAAATAGATCGCCCATTGCGTTACTAGCTGTTAATCTATTATAATCATCAATAATAGATTTTTCTTTACTAGGATTGTTTTGTATTAATTGTTCGCACCTTAATTCAATTCCTAAATTTTTTAATAACACATTTTGTTTAATAGGGCCGTGAACTTTGGCATTTAATTCTTCAGCTACTTTTGCAAGAATTGAAAAGTTAACTTTTGATGATAAGTCGCTATTACCAGGATTACTAAGAGGGTCTATATATTTATGGTCTTTGACTGCCTGAAGAGAGCCAAAAGTATCCTTGTCACTAAGTGCATAGTCAATTATTAAAATAATTCCACCTGTTGCCAAAACTCTCTTTGTAAGTGATGATACAATTTGTATAGCGGACGGAGCGAATTCTATTATTTCATTATTTTGTAAGTTTCTTGGTAAGATTTTTTCATAAATACTAGGTTTGTTATCAGCTATAAATGCTAAATTATTATTTAAATCAAGATCAATTAATCTCTCATGCCAGTTATTATTTATTTTAATAAACTGATGAATAGGAAGTGCATCAAAAAATTCATTTGCATATAGCATTAGGAACCCATCAGGTATTTCATCGATTTCACCAAAGGAATTAGAATCAGGAATTATGTTTTTTTGCTTCTTTTTAAATGTATAAGAGCTCTCCACAAAAGTTGGTTGTATAAATTCTCTTAAATTTTTATCTACCTTGCTAATAGCTCTTAAACAGTCATCTAGCATTGTTCCTTTGCCTCCACCTAGATCAGTAATAATAGGTGATTTAGGTTTTTTACATTGATGCCAATAATCTACAAAAGATAGCCCTATAAGTTCTCCAAATATTTGACTTATTTCTGGGGCAGTTATGAAATCTCCTTTGTTTCCTATTGTATTTTCTAAATTATAATAACCTTTTTTAGGAGATAGTAAGCAATCTGACATAAATTCTGAAACACTAATAGGGCCCTGAAGTTTAATTTTTTTTATAAAATGGTTTCTCAAAAAATTACTCTCTAATTTTTAATATTTTTTCTTATAAAAATACAAATAAATACCTATTAATAAAATTGGCAATGATAAAAACATTCCAATTGTGTAATAAGAGTATATTAAACCTATGTGTCTATCTGGTTCTCTAAAAAACTCTATTATTATTCTGGAGCTCGCATAAAGCATACAAAATAAACCAGAAATTTTCCCAGGAGTTTTTAGTAGTTTTAATTTATATATGCAGTAATATAATATGCCAAATATTATTATTCCTTCCAAAAATGCCTCATACAATTGGCTTGGATGGCGCGAAGTGCTTCCAGCACATTTAAAAACTATTGCCCAAGGTAAATTAGACTCTTTGCCCCACAGTTCACCATTTAAAAAATTAGAAATTCTTCCTAAGAAGATTCCTATAGGAGCAGCTGCACATATTAAATCTGTAAGGTTTAAAAATTTTAAATTATTTTTTAAACTAAATAAAAGCATAGATAGTGTTATGCCTATTAGCCCTCCATGGAAAGACATGCCTCCCTGCCAAACATATAAAATTTTAATAGGAGAATTTATATAAAAAGAAAAATTATAGAATATAATGTATCCTAATCTTCCTCCTATTATAATGCCTAACATTGCCCATATCAGAAAACTTTCTATGTGTATGTTGGTGATATAATTTTTATAGTTTTGAACTTTTATAATATTCTTAATATAGAGCTGTCCCAAAATTAAGCCTAATATATACGATATTGCATACCACCTAATTTCTATAGAAAAGATTGAAAAACCAGATGTTAATCCCAATGAGCATTGTGTTTCTGTGAAGTTAACGAGTTTATCTATCATAGCTTATTTATATTTATCTTCGGTTAAAAGATAATTTTTTATATATTTATTTACACCTTCTTCTAGAGATGAAAACTTTATATTATAACCTTTTTTTCTAATTTTTTCCATATTTGCCTTAGTATAATATTGATATTGCTTTCTTAGGTTTTTGGGCATAGCAATATACTCTATTTTAGGAGAAATATTTATAGCATTAAACATTGCCTTAACTAATTCTTCAAATGTCCTTTCAATAGACGTTCCGCAATTATATATACCTGAAATATTTCTGTTTTTTACTAACCAATTTATTAATGATACACAATCATCTACATATATGAAATCTCTTGTTTGTTGTCCGTCCATATATTTATTATTGTACGATTTAAATAATTTTACTTTGCCAAATTTATTATACTGGTCAAAAGCATGCTTTACTACAGATTGCATATTTCCTTTATGATACTCATTAGGTCCGTAAACATTAAAAAATTTTAAACCTACCCATTGAGGTGGACATATACCTTTTTTAGCTTGTTTAATTACATATCTATCAAAAAGATATTTTGACAACCCATAAATATTTAAAGGTTTATATATTTGTGTATCTGAATCATTAAACCCTTTTGCACCATTGCCATACGTGGCTGCTGAAGATGCATATATTAATCTAACTTGATTGTTAGTACACCATTTCCATAAATTTTTACTAAATCTAGTGTTGATATTATATATTAATCTAAAATTAGTTTCGGTAGTGGAAGAATTTGCTCCCATATGAATAATTAATTCTATATTTTTAGTTTTATTTAAGTATTCAATAATTTTTTCAGGAGGTACTAATTTTTGATAAATAAGTTTTTCTATATTTTTTTTTTTAATATTCTCATCAACCCAATCACAAAGGATTATATTTTTATATCCTTTTTTGTTGAGTGATGCCACAATATTTGATCCTATAAAACCTGCAGCACCTGTGACTAATATCATAAATTTATGCCTTATTTTTCTTTTAAGTCTATATATATTTAATTATACTAAAGATATATAAGACTAATATCAAAATAAGTAATTTTATTAAAATAAAAATTTAGGGATATATAATGTCAAAAAAAGAATTTTTTAAAGAAGATATTACTAAATTATTGGGTGGAGCTAGTTCAGTTTTTGGAGTTTTAAAAGATGAAATTGAAGAAATAATTAAGGATAGAGTCGAAAAAGTTATATTTAAGTTAGAACTAGTTAATAAAAGTGAATTCTTAATTATTAAGGAAATGGCAGAAAAGGCTAGAATTGAAAATGAGAAGTTAGCAAAAAAAATTAGTTTACTTGATAAAAAAATTGCACTTATGAGTAAAAATAAATCATAATTTTCATTCTTTTATATTACTGATTCTCAATTAGTTAAAAAAATTCTTAATTATTTTATAATATCAAATTTATTTTTTTTCATATAATATTTTATAAGCTATTGTTTATATTAGATAATTTAATTTATTTATTTAAGTATAATCTTTGATTTTTACTTTTCTTCACCTTTTGTAATATACTCTATGTAGATAGTATTATAAAATATATACTACATTTAGTATGCAAAGGATCCTTATGAGAGCTAATTTATCAAGCCTTTCAAATAATAATTTTAATCCTCTGGATTTAATAGAAGATGTTGTTGTTTCAAATGACTGGTCATATAATAGAACGGATAATGATACTTTATATGTTGAAGTTGGGGGTGAGTGGTGTGATTATCAGTTAACCTTAGCTTGGAGTCAGGATTGCCATTTACTTCAGTATACATGGACTTATAATATTAAAGTGCCTAATAATAAACATTTATCGATATACTCGCTTATAAATAAAATTAATCTTAACTTAAGTGCGGGACATTTTGAATTATGGACAGAAGATGGATGGATTATGTACAGGAATTCTTTAATAAGTTTTGATTATTCATCAATTACTCCCGAAAAAATAGATTATATTTTATCTTCTTCTTTAGAAGATTGTGATAAATATTATCCAACATTTCAATTTCTATTATGGGGAAATAAAACACCTAGGCAGGCTATAGAGGCTTCGTTATTAGAAATAAAAGGTGAGGCTTAGTTTGTTTCGTGCCTAAAATTCGTATTCTTTTTGTTGGTTGTGGAAAAATGGGTTCTGCCATTTTAGACGGAGTTTTAAGTAAAAACATAATCAAAAAAGAAAGTTTGTTTATAGTAGAGCCTGATATCCTGCAAAAAAAGCACCTAGAGGAAAAAGGTATAAAAGTATTTAATAGTTTATTAGAAATAAATTTTACTAAATTAAAAATAAATACAGTCTTGCTTGCAGTAAAACCACAACTTGCAAAAGAAGTTCTTACTAACCTTAAGAAAATTATGATTAATAATATTTTTATTATTTCTATAGTCGCAGGAAAAAAAATAAGTTTTTATAAAAATATATTAGGAAGTGCTACTTCAATAATCAGAGCTATGCCAAATACACCAGCTAGTTGTGGAAAGGGAGTAACGGCTATTTTCCCCTGCAAGAAGACCACATCTATCAATATTGATATTGCTAAATCATTATTTTCTTCCGTAGGCATAGCAATTATATTGAAATCTGAGAGTAAGATGGATATTGTTACTGCTATTTCTGGAAGTGGGCCTGCCTATGTCTTTCTTTTTATTGAAGAATTAATTAAATCAGCCGTTGATTTTGGCTTAGATAAAAAAACTGCTACTGTCTTAGTAAAGCAAACTTTACTAGGTTCAAGTTATCTAGCATCCTCCTCAGAGCAGACTCCTGAAGTTTTACGTCAGAATGTTACTAGTCCAGGTGGTACAACTGAAGCTGCCCTTAAAGTATTAAATAAAAATAACTCATTTTATAAACTATTAAATAAAGCTGTTAATGCTGCTTTACAAAAATCTATTAAGTTATCCTCATAATTAAATAAAAATAGTTAACTTGATACTTTCCTATAAAAAAGTATTTTATTAGTATTATTAATTTATGGTGATAAAATGCATAATAAAGATTTAGAAAATGTTTTAATAAATATTGCGATAAAAGAATTGCTCTCAAACAATTGGCATAATATAGATATTAATTTTTTATCAAAACAATCTAAAAAACCATTAGAAGAAATTTTATCAGTTTGTAGTTCTAAAAAAGATTTATTAGATTTGTGGTCTCAGAATATAAATATAGAAATGGTTAAGGATATAACCATAAAAGAATTACAAGAAGTTACTAAAAGAGAGAGAATATTGGAATTAATGTTGTGTAGGTTTGATGTTTTGAAGTCTAAAAATAAAGAGATTAGATCTTTAATAAAGTTGTCTAGAAGTAGTTTTTTAGAGTCTAGTTATAGTATTAATAGAATTATGAAAAGTATGGAATTAATATTATTTTATTCAGGAATATCTGATAAAGGCAGTTTAGGGTTAATGAAAAAAAAAGCATTATCTTTAATTTGGGTATTAACTCTTAGGGAATGGAATAAAGGCGAAATAAAGGATGATAGTGGTCTTATGGCAAAGATAGATAAAAGGTTATCTTTTGCTGAAAAAATCCAAAGCATTATTCTATAGATTAGTTAATAGGAATTAAAAGGATGGCTCTTAGGCCTCCTAGTGGCGATTTTTTCAACTTGATTTCTCCTCCATGACTTCTAGCAATATCTCTTGCAATTGTTAGGCCTAGACCTAGTCCACCTGTAGACAAGTTTCGAGAATTTTCTATTCTATAAAAGGCTTTAAATACAGATGAGTAATCTTTTTCATCTATTCCTGGGCCATTATCATCTATAATTATATTAGCATTTTTTTCTTTCTTTATAAGAGATATTTCAATCCTATTACTTTCTCTACATGCATTCGAAGTTAAATTAGTTATCGCCCTTCTAAGGTCACTTACTCTTACTTTTGCATCTACTGTTTCTATAATTTTAGGTGTAATTATATCCCCATTTCTTTTTGCATCTAATATTATATTACCAATTAAGCTTGAAATATCTGTTTTTACTCTTGATACGACTTCTTTTTCTTTTATAAAAGATAAATAGACTTCAATCATTTGCTCCATTTGGTTTACGTCTTCTTTTAACCCAGCTTTATCTTCTTTTTTTGAAAGCATTTCTATTTGAAGCTTCATTCTTGTAAGAGGTGTTCTTAAGTCATGACTTACCCCAGCTAACATGTCGGTTCTTTGTTCAATATGAAGTCTTATTCTTTCTCTCATATCTAAAAACGCATGCGTAACATGTCGGACTTCATCTGCACCTCTTGGTTTTAAAGAAAAAAATGTATCTCCTTTACCAAATGCATCTGCTGCATTTGATAGCTCTTTTAAAGGACTAATTTGACCTCTTAGAAAAAATATTGCGAGTCCAAGTAAAAAAAATGACGATAAAATCATCACGGCAATAAAAATATAAGTAGTAGAGCTATAAAGTCTTTTTTTAGAAATTTCTGCTATTAATACTTTATTTGGAAGTTGAACTAAGATAGTAACTTTATTAATTTTTTGGTTAGTATTAAATGTATGAGGAAATTTAATTCTTTCTTTTAGAGACTTTGATAAAGCTTTATCTAGTCTAGATTTTATAGGATGTATTAATTCTTTTCTAGAAAGATTAGAATCAGGAATAATTTTTAATTTTGCACCAAAATATTTATTTGAATCATTAAATATTTTTTTTTCTAAATCTTCACTATTAGCTTCTATAATTTGTTCAGAAATTAATGCAATTTCTCCTGCTACTGAAAGAACTAATCTTCTACCTACATCATCCCAATGCCTCTCAAAGAAAAAATAACCCACAAATAACTGAAGAAATATAAGAGGAAGTCCTACTATAAATAAAGATCTTCCAAACAAGCTTTTTGGCATTACATCTCTAAGTCTCATTTTTTTTCCAATTATTCCTGGAGTAAGGCATAACCTTCACCCCTAATTGTTAAAATATTAATAGGTCTTTTAGGGTTGTTTTCTATTTTTTTTCTTAACCTGCTAATTGTAATATCAATTCCTCTAGATTCCAGGTTTAAATTTTTAATTAAAACATACCTATCAATAGTTTTACCATTACCTTTGACTAAGATCTTTAATAGTTCATTCTCTTTAGATGTTAAAATTATTTTTTGATTATTTCTCCATACTATAGCTAAAATAGGATCATAAATTATATTGCCAAACTTTATTATATTTTTTTCTAGCACTGGTATTATTTTATTTTCTTCAGTTCTGCGCAATATAGCCTTAATTCTAAGAAGCAATTCTTTAGGCTCAAAAGGTTTGCCTAAATAGTCATCTGCTCCTCTTTCAAAACCTAGAATTCTATGTTTAGTATCTTTCATAGCAGAAAGCATAAGAACCGGAGTATTATAATTCACCCTAATAAATTTTAGCAGGTCTAGCCCACTCTCACCAGGCATCATTATATCAAGGATGATAATATCATAGGCAACTATACTAATTTTTTTTCTTGCTGACTTTGCATTTTGAGATGTATCTACGAAATGATTATTATCTTTTAAAAATTTTTCTAACAAGTTGTTTAGGCGTTTATCATCATCTATAACCAAAACATGAGGAGTTATATCTATATTTTTATCTTTAATTTCCATTATAAGTCTCTAAATTTAATTCATAGAATACTTTTATTCTAGTTTAATTTAATAAGTTAGAATATATTTTGTTAACATTTATATAAAAGAATAGTTTTTTTTATTAAAAATAACTATAAAGAAGAAAATTTTTTAATGTTTATATTGAAAAAATACATAACAAAGAATAATCTAAAATTTATTTTTATTCTAATTCTGCGGAGGTAAGTATGGAAGACTTTAGTCAAAATGAAGGTTTTATATGGTTCGATGGAGAATTAGTTGATTGGAAGGAAGCAAATATTCATGTTTTAACACATGGGCTACATTACGCATCTTCAGTATTTGAAGGAGAAAGGTGCTATGAAGGAAAAGTTTTTAGAGAAATAGAACATACTAAAAGGTTGCATCATTCAGCTAATACTTTAGGTTTTGAAATTCCATATAGTATTGAAGAAATATGTAATATCAGAAAAACTGTTCTAGATGCAAATAATATTAAAAATGGCTACATTAGACCAGTTTCATGGAGAGGAAGCGAAATGATGGGAATTAGTGCTCAGAAAAATACTATCCATTTAGCGATAGCTGCATGGGAATGGCCGAGTTACTATACACAAGAGGCTAGATTAAAAGGCATTAAATTAGAATTGTCAAAATGGAAAAGACCTGCTCCAGACACGGCACCTGTTTCTACAAAATCAGCTGGATTATATATGATCTGTACTTTGGCAAAGCATGCAGCTGAATTAAATGGTTGTGAAGATGCGCTTATGCTAGATTATAGAGGATTCATTGCAGAAACTACTAGCGCAAATATATTTTTAGTTATTAATAATGAGATACATACGCCTAAAGCTGATTGTTTCTTAAATGGTATTACAAGACAGGAAGTAATAAAAATTGCAGCCGAGCAAGACATTAAATTAGTTGAAAGGCACATTAAGTTAGAAGAGCTTGCTGAGGCGAATGAAGTTTTTTGTACTGGAACTGCTGCTGAAATTACTCCTATAAGTCAAATTGGAGAATATACTTTTAAACCTGATGTAATATGTAAGTTATTAATTAAAGAATATAATAAAGCTACTGGTCAAATTATTACATAATTACCATTTTTTTGCTGCTGCTAAATCACTAATTTTTTCTTTTACCCAGTTATCTCCATTATTAGTTGACTCAAGTTTCCAAAAAGGAGCTTTTGTTTTTAGCCAGTCTATTAAAAACTGACAAGCTTCCAGAGCATCTTTTCTGTGTTGAGAGAAAGTAGCTACTAATACTATTTGATCACCAGGATATAGTTTGCCATATCTATGTATAATTATACTATCAATCAGTTTCCATCTAGCTTTAGCTTCCAAATTAATCTTTTCTAACATGTTTTCTGTCATTATAGGATAGTGTTCTAATGTCATAGACTTGAGTTTTTTCTCATCATTATCTCGAACAATTCCAATAAATGATCCTACACCGCCAATATTTTTATTGTTCGCAGTAATTTTTTTTATTTCCAAATTTATATCAAAATCACTTTTTTGAACTTTAATCATAAACTTAACCGCCTGTCATGGGAGGAAATAAAGCAATTTCATCATTATCATTAATAGAAAATTCTAAATCAACAACTTCCATATTAACGGCGCAACGAATAACAGATATATCATTAAGCGCCTTACTATGATTTTCACTTTGATTTTTTAAGTGTTTTAATAAATCATTGACGTTAGTAATTTCATTACTGATAGTTATATTTTCAGATTCAACTCCAATTTGATCTCTTACCCAAGAAAAATATTTAATATGCATTCTATTCACTCTCAATTTTTTTGAATTCATTAATACTTATAATAACATAGTTATATCCTGTATAGACAGTTAAAATAGCAGTTATATATAAAAATATAGTACCAACATTATAAATAGTATTTGAAAACGAGATATTTAATGGAACTATTGCGAGTATAAATATAGTTAAAAATTGAGAAGCAGTTTTTATTTTAGATAAAAAAGTTACCTCTAGTGAATTTGATTTGTTGTAATTAGATAAAGTTTCTCTTAACCCTGCTATAATTAATTCTCTCATGATAATTGCTGATACTACTATAAAATTCGCCCTAGAATCAGTAATAAATGTGATGAGTACAGTTGAAGTAAATATTTTATCAGCTATAGGGTCTAGTGCTTTTCCAATAATGCTGGTTGCATTAATTTTTCTTGCAAGAAAACCGTCTAAAAAATCACTAATACCTGAATAAAATATAAGTAATAAGCTATAAATATATAAATCAAAATAAAATAATAGAAGCCAAATAGGACAGCATAGAAGCCTGCTTATAGTAAGTATGTTTGGAATATTTTTTAATTTTATCATAATTTGTAATTTATATTATTAAGAATGATAAATACAACTATATAGTAATTAATTTTTAATACTTAGAAAAAAATTATAAATTTCTTCGGCAGATTTCAAGCTTATACCACTAATTTTATTAAGTTCATTTAAAGGTGCTTCTGAAATATGCTTTATTGAGCTAAAGTGCATTAGTAATATTTTTTTTCTTTTTGCTCCAATACTTGGTATTTCACTTAATATAGACTTTTTTATTAAAGATTTTTGCTTATTTCTTTGAGATGAAATGGCAAATCTATGAGCTTCATCTCTTAATCTTTGAATATAATATAGGATAGGGTCATTTTTATCTAATATTAGAGGATTACTAAAATTTATATTTTTATTGCTCTTTGGAAGGTATTCTTTAAGTGACGCAAAATGAATTTTTTCATTTCCTGCCTTTCTTTGCTTTCCTTTTGAAACACCAATTACAGTTATATCTTTAATATTTAAATTTTTTAAAACTTTACAAGCCACACTAACTTGCCCTTTTCCTCCATCAATTATTATTAAATCAGGCTTAGGAAAATTTATATTTTTTGAATTTTCTCTAATTTTATTGAATCTTCTAGTAAAGACTTCTTCCATCATTCCATAGTCATCTCCTGCTTTGAAATTATTAATATTATTCCTGATATTAAATTTTCTATATTGATTTTTTATAAAACCAGTATTACCGGCTACAACCATAACCCCAATCATGTTTGACCCGCTGAAATGAGAGTTATCATATATTTCTATTCTTATTGGAGTTTTATATAGATAAAGAGTTTTTGTTAACTCTTTCAAAATATTGGCATGGCTACTATACTCAGCTAATTTTTTTGCAATAGCCTGTTTAGCTTTATTTAGACCTAAAGTAACTGCTGTTTTATTCTCACCTTTTTGAGGACATATAATTCTAGTTTTTCTTTGATGTTTTAAATAAAAGGCTTTTTCAATTAAGGTTTTGTTATCGGGCAGGTGGCTAACTAAAATAGAAGGTGGTGGTATTTGACTTACATAAAATTGAGGAATAAAACTTCCTAAAATTGAATTAAGATTATAATTTTCTATATAGTTTAAATAATGAGTTCTGCTTCCAAAATTCTTTCCAGACCTATAGAAAAAAACTTGAATAGCAAAGTAAATATTATTTTTGTTAACTATATTATTTTTTAAATGAGTAATAGAAAAAACATCTGCATCTTTAATATTTCTTAAATCGGCACCTTCGGCTTTTTGTATAAAGTTTAATGCTCTAATTCTGTCTCTTAGAACTGCAGCTTCTTCATAGTTGAATTTTTTTGAAGCTATTTCCATACTTTTTTCTAATTTTGGCTGTAAATTATTATTTTTTCCTAATAAAAATAATTTAGCATCTATAACAATTTTAGAATAATCAGCTTTATTTATTAAATTAGCACAAGGAGCAGAGCATCTTTTTATTTGATATTGCATGCAGGGCCTGTTTCTATTTTTTATTTCAAAATCACTACATGTCCTTAAAGGAAAAGCTCTTTGCATAGCATTTAATGTTTTATGTACTGCATCAACAGATGCAAAAGGTCCAAAATAATCCCCTTTATTCTTGACTTTATTTCCTCTAGCTTTAATGATTTGTTGCCAGTTATGGTCATTTCTTAACAATATGTATGGATAAGACTTGTCATCACGCAATAAAATATTAAATTTTGGTTTGTGCTTTTTTATCATATTTGCTTCTAATAAAAGAGCAGATGCCTCATGTTCCGTTGTTATTAAATCAATTGAAAATATTTGTGAAACCATTCTTTGAATTCTAAGTGACATATTAGATGGTTTAGAATAAGAACTAATTCTTTTATTAAGGTTTTTTGCTTTTCCTATATATAAAATAGTTTTATCTATATTATACATAAAGTAGACTCCAGGTTCATTAGTAACTTTACATGAATAGTCTTTTACTACCTTAGCTCCCCTTACAAAATTTGAAATTTGTTTCAAAATAAACCCTTATTTTTAATGACACTTATTCATTATAATAAATAAATTTTTATAAGAGAAATGATTATTTTGTATTGACTATTTATTTTTATAAATAACTTTTTTTTAAGTTAAAAATACTGGAAAACTGGGGCCAAAAAAGTATCCACCGAATCTGTGGATAAGCAAGTGGATATCCTGCTTATTTAATGCAATATATCTATATAATTAAGGGAAGTTGTTTAAATTGCTTATTTTTTAAGCATTTGCATGAGATTACTAGTAATCCGCCATTTTATATTAAATTTTTATTAAAAAAATATTAAATATTAATAAAATTTGATATAAAACGTAAAGAATTAAATTAATTCCATATTTTTGTTGAAAAAAAACATCAGAAACAACAATTTAGGCAATTATTTGTAATTTAATATTTAAATTAATTATTTATTTTTTAAATTTAATTTCTACTCCTACTTCAGTTTTACCTTCTATTATATCTGGTTTTTTCAATGTAACATGAACTGCTTTTGCAGTATCTAACTCCAAGCATTTTATAGCGATATCTTCTGCAACTGTTTCAGCTAGAAATTTATGTTTACTTTTAGATACTTGTTTTATAATTAAGAGAATTTCTTCGTAGGATAAAACATTTTTAATATTATCATTATGAATATTAGCTGCCACTTCTAAAGTAACATTAATTATAACTTTTTGGGGTTTTTTTTGTTCTTTAGGATAAACACCTAATGAAATTAGTGTTTCGAAATTACTGACTGTAATACATCTTTGTATATTGTTCATAGCTAGTCTTCCTTATACTTATTTTTAGCTGTTTGTGCCCATCCTAAGTGCTGCCCACCATCTAGAGCTATCATTTGTCCAGTTAATGAAGGGCTATTAAGTATTAAATTTATAAATTGATTAATTTCTCTTAAGCTAGTTGGAACTGACAATGGCATTCTTTTATATTGTTTCTTAAATTCTTCATCAGTTTGCATTTTACTTTTAATAGTTGGTCCTGGTCCAATAGCATTAACTCTAATATTTGGACTAAGAGATAATGCTAAAGTTTGAGTTAGTGTCCATAAAGCAGTTTTTGATAGAGTATATGTCATAAAGTGTGGAGTTAAGTTCCATACTCTTTGGTCTATTATATTAATAATATTTCCTTTAGACTTTTTAGAAATATTTTTGACAAAACTCTGGCTTAAAAATAATGGAGCTCGGATATTAGTGTTAATATGTAAGTCCCAACTATCAGAAGATAAGGAACTAATAGAGTCATATTCAAAACTTGCTGCATTATTAATCAAACAATTTATATTTCCTAGTTTTTCTGATGCAGTGGTAATAATATTTTTTACTTGTGATAAATCAGATAAATCAGCTTTAACACAAATAGTTTTTATGTTAAACTTTTTTTCTAATTGACTAGATAATTTATAGGTTTCTTTTTCAGAGGTATTATAATGAAGAGCAATGTTCCAATTATCAGCAGCTAATGATTCTGCAATTGATGCTCCAATTCTTTTCCCTGCTCCAGTTATTAAAACATTATTTTTTTTTTTATTCAATTATTACTCTCTTTTCTATTAGAAGTTTAATTAATTTAAACCTAACTCTTTGTTTTCTATCTTCTTTATCTCATCTCTAATTTCTGCTGCCCGTTCAAATTTTAATTCCGAGGCAGCCTCTAACATCTCTTTCTTAAGTTCTTTCATATATTTGTTAATATTATGTTTGGAATTTTTTAATATAGAGTCCTCTTCATTACTATCTTTCTTTACATCTAATTCTATAATACTATTAATATTTTTAATAATAGATTTTGGTTCTATATTATTTTCTTTGTTCCATGCAATTTGTTTTTTTCTTCTTCTTTCAGTTTCCTGTAGGGCTGTTTTTATAGAATTTGTCATTTTATCAGCGTATAAGATAACTTTGCCATTAATATTTCTTGCAGCTCTTCCAATGGTTTGGATTAAGGATCTATGTGAGCGCAAAAACCCTTCTTTATCTGCATCACAAATTGCTACTAAAGCACATTCTGGTATATCTAGCCCTTCTCTCAATAAATTTATACCTATTAATATATCATAATTACCTTTTCTTAAATCTTGAATAATTTCAATTCTTTCTAGTGTGTCAATATCAGAATGCATATATTGAACTTTAAGGCCCAAGTCATTCATATATTCTGTTAAATCTTCTGCCATCTTTTTTGTAAGGACTGTGATTAAGCATCTATAGCCTTCTTTAACTGTTTTTTTACATTCACCAATTATATCGTCTATTTGGCTAGTAGCAGGTTTTACTTTACAAATCGGGTCAATTAAACCGGTAGGTCGTATAACTTGTTCAACAAACTCTCCATAAGTCTGATTCATTTCCCAATCACTCGGAGTAGCAGAAACAAAAACAGTTTCAGGTCTCATTTTATCCCATTCTTCAAATTTAAGAGGTCTATTATCTTTGCAGCTAGGTAGTCTAAATCCAAATTCAGATAAATTAGATTTTCTACTAAAATCTCCCTTGTACATACCATTTATTTGAGGAATTGTAACGTGACTTTCATCTACAAATAATATTGTGTCATTAGGAAGGTACTCAAATAATGTAGGCGGAGCTTTTCCTGGTAATCTACCTGTTAGATATCTAGAATAGTTTTCTATACCGGAGCAAGTACCAGATATTTCCATCATTTCTATATCAAAATTAGTTCTTTCTTCAATTCTTTGTGCTTCAATTAATTTTCCCTCAACCTTAAATTCTTTAATTCTAATTTCTAAGTCGGTTTTAATTTTTATGATTGCTTGATCTAAAGTTGGTTTATTAGTTATATAATGGCTATTTGCATAAATTTTAATATTTTCAAGATTATTTAGTTTATGGCCCGTTAATGGATCAAACTCCGTAATTGAATCTACTTCTTCTCCAAACAGGTCTATTCTCCAAGCTTTATCTTCTAAATGTGATGGAAAAACTTCTATTACATCTCCTAATACTCTAAAATTTCCTCTGTTAAAATTATGATCATTTCGTTTATATCGAAGGGATACTAGTGTTTTAATTAAGTCAATTCTATCTATGTAATCTTGTATGCTAATGTTTAAAATCATTTTTGAATAATTTTCAACAGGTCCAATTCCATATATACAAGAAACACTAGCTACTATTATAACATCTTTTCTTTCAAATAAAGAACGCGTAGTGGAATGTCTCATCCTATCTATTTGTTCATTAATAGAAGCATCTTTTTCAATAAATGTATTTGATCTAGCTACATATGCTTCGGGTTGATAATAATCATAATAAGAAACAAAATATTCAACTGCATTATTAGGAAATAATATTTTCATTTCTCCATATAATTGAGCGGCTAATGTTTTATTTGGAGCCAAAATAAGAGCTGGTCTTTGCAATTCTTCAATAGTTTTTGCCATAGTAAAGGTTTTTCCTGAACCAGTCACACCTAGGAGAACTTGATTAAATTTTTTACTTTTTAGTCCTTCACATAATGTTTTTATGGCATTAGGTTGATCACCCGCAGGAGAGTAATTTGATAATATTGTTAGTTTTTTTGATTTTTCCATTTTTTTTTATATTTAATTAAATAAATTAACCCCAATTATTATTAACAGCATATTCGTAGATACGATTTAAGGCTTTATTGATATTTAATTCAGAGTTAGCATAAGAAAATCTTATATAACCTTCCCCGTATTCTCCAAAGCTTGTACCTGCTACTGTTGCTATTTTCAATTCTTCTAATAAAAGGTGTTCCATTTCTCTAGAAGTTAATTTCGTTTTTGTAATATTAGGCATAGTATAAAATGCACCTTGTGGCATTTGTGAGCTCATTCCAGGTATTAGATTGGTTTTTTCTACTATAAGGTCTCTTCGTGTTTTAAATTGATTAATCATGTCCTTAACTTGATCTTGAGGGCCATCTAAGGCTGCTATTGCAGCATATTGAGTCGCTGCATTTGTGCAAGAAACAGAATTTATATTTAACCTAGTAGCTTTCTCAGCTAGGTGTAAAGGCCAAATTCCATACCCTATTCTCCATCCTGTCATTGCATAGGTCTTAGACCATCCATCTAAAATAATTAATCTATCTAATATAGATTGGTAATTTAACATTGAATAAAATTTGTTCTCATAAACAATATGTGAGTATATCTCATCAGATAAAATACATACATTAGGAAACTCTTCTAATTTTTTCACTAGTTGGTCTAGCAGTTCTTTTTTTATGAGTCCTCCTGTAGGGTTTGCAGGAGAATTAATAATAACTAAACTAGTATTTTTATTAATTAAAGATAGTGTTTCTTCTAAATTAAAAGAAAAGTTTGTATTTTCTAGTAATGGTATTGCTACTGCCTTTGCTCCTGAAAACTTTATAGCACTTTCATAAATTGGAAAGCCTGGGTTAGGATAAAGAATTTCTTTACCTTTTCCTCCAAACATTAACATACAATGCCACATAGTGACTTTCCCTCCAGGTACAATTACAACTTGATCTGGATTAATTTCAATATTATGTCTTTTGTTAATATCTGCTGCTACAGATTCTCGCAGTTCTAATATACCATTGCCAGGTGTATATCCGTGATGACCATCTTTAAGTGCTTTAATAGCTGCTTCAACAATATGATCAGCTGTTTTAAAATCAGGTTGTCCTATTCCCAAATTAATTACTTCGTGTCCTTGGCGTTCTAATTCAGCTGCTCTTGCTAATACAACAAAGGCATTTTCTGTTCCTAAATTATTCATATTTTCTGAAATCATATATTTAGTCAAAATAAACCCCTTTAATAAATTATTATGTTATTATATTTACATTTTTATTGAATTTAGACATATAAATATATTTATAAATTAAAATTTTTATTTATTAAACATCAAATAGCCGAAAGAACTGATAATGATCGATAAAGTAAATTTAATAGCAGAAAGAATGTCCCTAATAAAACCTTCTCCAACTATGGCAGTAAGTAAACTTGCAGCAGAATTAAAAGCAGCAGGTAAGGATGTAATAGGTCTTGGTGCAGGTGAGCCAGACTTTGATACACCAGAGCATATTAAACTTGCAGCAATTCAAGCAATACAAGAAGGACAAACAAAATATACAGCTGTCGATGGAACTCCTGCTTTAAAACAGGCAGTAGTGAATAAGTTTCAAAGAGATAATAATATTAAGTACAATCTTGATGAAATAATTGTCTCAGTAGGTGGAAAACAGGTATTATTTAATGCTTTATTATCTTCAATTAATCCTGGAGATGAAGTTATTATTCCATCTCCATATTGGGTTTCTTATCCAGATATGGTTGCTTTAGCAGGTGGAATTCCAGTTATCGTAAATGGAACAGAGGAAAATAATTTCAAAATTATAGCAGAAGATATAAAAAATAAAATTACTACTAAAACAAAATGGGTGATTATTAACTCTCCTTCTAATCCTACAGGGTCTTCTTACACAAAAGAAGAATTAAAAAGTATAGGTGAATTATTATTGAGTTACGAAAATATATTTATAATGTCAGATGATATTTATGAAAAGATTATTTATGATAATAATAAGTTTTATACAATAGCAGAAGTTGTTCCTGAACTTAAAAACAGAACTTTAACAGTTAATGGGGTATCTAAGGCATATGCTATGACAGGCTGGAGAATTGGTTATGCAGGTGGGCCAAAAGAATTAATTAAAGCAATGGCAAAATTACAATCACAATCTACATCCAACCCATCTTCTATAAGTCAAGCTGCAGCATTGGCTGCATTAGAAGGTCCAGAAGACTTTTTGAAAGAAAGAAATACAAAATTTAAAATAAGAAGAGATATGGTTGTAGAAATGCTAAATAATTGTGAAGGTATCACTTGTTTGAAACCAACCGGAGCATTTTATGTTTATCCTACTTGTTCAGGACTAATTGGAAAAAAGACAAATTCAGGAGAGGTAATTAATAACTCAATTGATTTCTCTTCTTATTTATTAGAGTCTCAAGGTGTTGCAGTAGTTCCAGGAAGTGCTTTTGGAGCTGATCCTTTTTTTAGAATTTCTTATGCAACTTCGGATGCTCTTTTAGAAGAAGCTTGTAATAGAATTAAAAAAGCATGTGATCAATTAAGTTAATATTTTGTATTTTTATAAAAAATACTATGCATAATAGGATCATTAGTTAATTAAAATTATTGGTTATTATAGTGAAGCAGGAAACACAGAACAATATATCAATTAGCGCATGTCCCCATGATTGTCCAAGTACTTGTGCATTAGAGATTATGCATGATGATAAGAATATATATAAGGTAAAAGGAGCATCAAAAAACACCTATACTTCCGGTGTAGTGTGTGCAAAAGTTAGTCGCTACGCTGAGAGGACTCATCATCCAGATAGGCTTACAAAACCTTTAATGAGGTCAGGAGAAAAGGGATCTAATAATTTTAAAGAAATAGAGTGGGAACAAGCCTTAGATATTGTTGCAGAAAACTTTATTTCAACTGCTCAAAAGCATGGTACAGAATCTATTTGGCCTTATTTTTATGCAGGAACTATGGGGCTAGTTCAAAGAGATGGAATAAATCGTTTAAGACACGAAATGAAATATTCTGGTCAACATTCTACAATATGTTCTACGATTACAGCTAGTGGATTTAAAGCAGGAGTAGGTGCTCTTAAGGGCCCTGATCCACGAGAAATGGCTTTAGCTGATGTTATATTAGTCTGGGGTTGTAACCCAGCTTCTACGCAAGTAAATGTTATGAAACATATCCAAAAAGCGAGAAAAGATAGGAATGCTAAATTAATAGTTGTAGATCCTTATAAAACTCGAAGTGCAAAAGTTGCTGATTATCATTATCCAATTAAACCAGGAACAGATGGCGCCTTAGCTTGTTCAATAATGCATATTTTGTTTCGTGATAATTATGCAGATAAAGAATATATGGATAAATATACTGACGACCCTGAAGGTTTAGAAAAACATGTAAAAAAATATACGCCTGAATGGGGCTCTAAAATAACAGGCCTATCTTTAAGAGAAATCGAAGAATTTGCCAAAATATTTGGAACAACAAAAAGGTTGTATTCAAGAATGGGGTATGGTTTTACCCGTCAAAGAAATGGTGCATCTGCAATGCATGCAGCAGTTTCATTATCTGCAGTATGTGGAAAATGGCTATATGAAGGAGGGGGAGCATTTTATAATAATGCTGATATCTATAAAATAGATAAGACTTTAATAGAAGGTTTAGATGTAATAGATCCAAATATTAGAATGTTAGATCAATCAAGAATAGGTAGTATTTTAACAGGAGACAGTAATGCTTTAATGGGAGGAGGAAATGTTTACTCATTAATTATTCAAAATACTAATCCTTTAGTAGTAGCTCCTGAAAGTTTATTAGTTAGAGAAGGTTTTTCTAGAGAAAATCTTTTTGTTTGCGTACATGAACAATTTATGACGGAAACAGCAAAATATGCTGATATAGTCTTGCCTGCTACTACTTTTGTAGAACATGATGATCTTTATATTGCTGGTGGACATCAACATATAACTTATGGTCCTAAATTAATTGATCCAATAGGGGAGTCTAAATCAAATCATGCGGTTTTAGTAGCGCTTGCAAAAAGATTAGGAGCAAAGCATGAAGGCTTTAATATGACAGAGAGAGAAATAATAGACTATACTTTAAATTCTTCTAATCATGGCTCATTAGTAGAGTTAGAAAAAAATGGTTGGAAAGATGTTCAGCCAGATTTTAATACTTCACATTTTATTGATGGTTTTGGTCATAAAGATAAGAAATTCCATTTTAAGCCTGATTGGAGTGAAGTAGGACCTGATTATCATAATATGCCAGAGTACCCTGATTATATGAATACAACAGAAAATATTTCAAAAGATTTTCCTTTTAAATTAGTAACTGCACCAGCTCATAATTATTTGAATAGTTCGTTTACTGAAACTAACTCTTCTAAAAAAAGTGAAGTTAAGCCTAAAGCTAAAATTCATTCTAAAGATATAAAAAAGTTAGCTCTACAAGACGATGAATTAGTAGTATTAGGTAATAATAGAGGAAAAGTAATTATTCATGTTGAAGAATTTGATGGAATGCAAGAAGGTGTAATAATTGTTGAAGGTGTATGGCCTAATGAAGCTTTTGTTGGAAATAATGGTATAAATACTTTAGTAGGATCTGATCCAGTTCCTCCAAATGGAGGGGCAGCATTTCATGATACAGCAGTTTGGATTAAGCCAAGTGAATAAAAATTTATTTGAGGAAAATATATGTTAATTAAAAATAATAAAGAGTGGAATATATATAAAAATATTACTCCTGAAAAAACCTTTTTAAATAGAAGGTCTATATTAAAAAGTATGGGTTTTGCTGCTATATCTTCAAATATAATTATGCAAAATGCTTTAGCAGTAGAAAAATCTAATCCTAGAAATGATTTATATCCAGTAGATCAAAATAAAGAGTTTAATATAGAAGAGTTTGATATAAAAGGAGGTGCTAGAAAACTTACTACTGAAAAAGAAGTTACAAGTTATAATAATTATTTTGAATTTGGTACTACAAAAAATATTAAAAGAGGTGCAAGTAAGCTAATTACAAGTCCTTGGAATATTAGTTTTAAAGGATTAATTGATAATGAATTTGAAATAGATTTTGATGATTTGCTAAAAAAAGTAAGCTTAGAAGAAAGAGTATATAAATTAAGATGCGTTGAAAGATGGTCAATGGTGGTTCCTTGGAGTGGTTTTCCATTAAAATCTATCATAAAAATGGCTCAACCTAAATCTACTGCAAAATTTTTAGTAATGAAGACTTTTTTAGATCCAGATATTGCAAGAACACAAAAGCAAGACTGGTATCCTTGGCCTTATACAGAAGTGATAACAATTGATGAAGCAATGAATGATCTGACATTTATTGCTACAGGTGTTTATGGAAAACCTTTGCCAAATCAAAATGGATCTCCACTAAGGTTAGTAGTTCCTTGGAAGTATGGTTTTAAATCTATAAAAGCTATAGTTTCATTTGAATTTGTGTCTGAAAGACCTAAAACATTTTGGGAAGAACTTCAACCTAAAGAATATGGCTTTTGGGCAAATGTTAACCCAGAAGTTAGTCATCCCCGTTGGAGTCAAGAGCAAGATAAAGATATAGGTACTAATAGAATGTATCCAACGGAAATTTATAACGGTTATGGCAAATGGGTTGCTTCTTTATATAAAGATATGAATAAGTCTGATTTGCTATACAGATAAGTTATTAAAATTCAAAATTTTTAACTTTTTCTAAAATAAAATCTCTAAAAGCTGTTACTCTTCTAGTAGCTCTTAACTCAGCTGGATAAACAAAAAATGCTTCTATAGGAGGACCTTCTATATCCTGCAGTATTTGTGTGCATGAGCTAATTTCTTTAACCATAACAGTTGGAAGAGCAGCTATACCAATACCACTTTCAACCGCTCTGATCATTCCAACAATATTATTTATAGAAAATATGGGTTGAAAATTTGCATCTAGCTTTGAAAGCATGCCAGTCAGCCAATTAGTTCCAGGAAAAGGTATATTAGTGGAATCTCCATAACTAACTATTTTATGATTAAGAAGTTCTTTAACTGAGTTTGGAGAACCATTTTTTTTAATATACTCATGAGACGCAAATATACCCATATGCCCCGTAAAAAGATGTCGTTGAATTAAGTCAGGTTGCCTCGGTGGAGATAGTCTAATAGCTATATCTGCTTCTCTCATTCCAAGATCTAGTTCAGTATCACCAACAATTAATGTAAGAGATATTTCTGGATATTTATCTAAAAATTCATCTATATGTGAAGTTAGCCAAACAGAACCAAATGCAACAGTAGTAGTGACTCTCAGCGAGCCTTGAGGTTGTTCTTTATTTATAGTCAATGAATTCTCTGCAGATGATATTTTTTCAAATACTTCATTTGCATATTTTAATAATGTTTCTCCCTGTGCTGTAAGTAATAGCCCTCTAGCATGCCTATGAAATAGCATAATTCCTATTTCTTCCTCGAGTTTTTTTATTTGTCTACTAGCTGCAGATTGGCTTAAATTGAGTTTTATGCCAGCATGTGTGAAGCTTTGCTCTTGGGCGACATATCTAAATATTTTAAGTTTTTCCCAATCCATAATTAATCTTATAAAGCTTTTGATTTTAATGAAAGAAATTTTTCGGATTCTAACGCTGCCATACAACCATGTCCTGCAGCTGTGACTGCCTGTCTATAGATCTTATCTTGCACATCTCCTGCTGCATAAACCCCCTCAATATTTGTTTGAGTACTATCACTTTTAGTTAAAATATAATTTTCTTTATCCATATGTAATTGTTTCAAAAATAATTTAGTATTAGGATCATGTCCTATAGCAATAAATATACCATCTACATCTAATTTGGTTAATTTAGAATCAATAGTAGATTTTATTATGGCTTGCTTTACAACTAGGGGAGATTCATCTCCTTTCACTTCTTCTAATGTATGATCCCATATAACAGTAATTTTACTATTATTAAATAATCTATCTTGTAATATTTTTTCTGCTCTTAATTTATTTTTTCTATGAATTAGAGTAACTTTAGAGGCAAAGTTAGTTAAAAATAAAGCTTCTTCTACAGCAGTATTTCCTCCACCAACTACAATTACTTCTTTGTTTTTATAGAAAAAACCATCACACGTCGCACAAGCACTAACTCCAAAACCTCTAAATTTTTTTTCTGTTGGCAAGTTAAGCCATCTGGCTGAAGCACCAGTAGCTATTATACACGCCTCTGAATAATATTCTTCTCCACTATCTAGTGTATATTTTTTAGGGTTAGAACTTAAATCACATTTTATAACTGTCCCACTAACTAAAATAGTTCCAACTGATAGAGCTTGTTTCTCCATTTGTTCCATTAGCCATGGACCTTGAACGGTCTCTTCAAAGCCAGGATAATTATCAACGTCTGTTGTTATGGTAAGTTGTCCTCCAGGTTCTAAACCACGAATTAAGACAGGGTTAAGTCCAGCTCTAGCAGCATAAATTGCTGCTGTGCAGCCTGCAGGACCTGAGCCTAAAATTATTAATTTATGATGATTTTTATTCATACTAATTTTCCACTTATTAATTTTTTAAATATGTTTTTTTTATTATTTTTGCAATATTTTCTGATTCATTTATTGCTTGATACTTTAATTGTTTAATATTTTTTAGATTAGACTTATTTAGATATTGGGCAATTCCTTTTTTTATTAATAAATTATGAAATAATTTATGTTTTTTAATTGTAATATCATTAGGAGCATATATTAACAAAGGCTTTCCTGTAGCACACACTTCAGAGCAAATAGAAACAGAGTCACCTGTTACAACAACTATATCAGCATAAGATAAGTAGCCATAATAAGGGTTAGGTTTTTTGTGTTTTGGGTCCCAAAATTCACTTTGAATTTTTAATTTTTTAATTTCATTTTTTATTGTTTCATATGCTTCTTTTGAAGTTCTTCTGCTAGTTGTTATTAAAAAGGAACCTTTATCATTTATAATTTCTTTTATTTCTATAAATAATTCTTTTATGTGAGTAGCAGTAAGCTTATGAAATTTTGTGTCTCCTCCAATAATTACTGTAATTCTAGGGTGGCTTAATTTATTAAATCTAGTTTTCCATTTAACCTTAGACTCAGATAGTAATTTTTTATCAATAATGTTCGGTGATGTTTGAATATTAATAACATTTTTTTTGTTATTAATATTATCGTGACTGGGAGTAAAAATTAAATCTAAATCTCTGTAAGGAAAAGCTGGCCACATTACTTGGATATATTTAGAATAATTATTGCTTTCTTTTTTGATCCACCTACCAATAGGAGCTGATTTTCTGCCACATCCAATTATTAACTGAGGCCATGGTGGTTTAAACTGCTTCCTATCATTAATATTTATATGTTTAATCGTTTTTTGTAAAATTACATTCGGAAGTTTAGATAATTTATTATAATTAAACTTCTTTGAAGTATTTTTTAACCCTAAAGCTTTTCCTATTCCAAGAACCTGAGAACAATTCCCTGGTCTATCATCTAATAGAAGCCAAATATTATTTTCATGGTTTTTGTAATTCATTATATATATTGAATGTTTAAAATTTCATATGTAGTTTTTCCACCAGGAGTATTAACTACTGCAATATCTCCAAGCATTTTGCCCATTAATGACCGAGCAACTGGAGAGCTCACAGATATTAGACCTTTTTCTACATTTGTTTCATCTACACCAACAATTTTATAAGTAATTTCTTTTTTAGTTTTCTCATCTATTAAATTAATGGTTGCTCCAAAGAGAATTTTATTTGATTTAATACTGCTAGTATCTATTACTTCTGCTCTTGTTACCTTATATTCCAGTTCTAGTATCCTTCCTTCTATAAAAGATTGTTGCTCTTTTGCTGCATGGTATTCAGCATTCTCTGATAGGTCTCCATGCTCTCTAGCTTCTGCTATTGCTTTTATAATATTTGGCCTGTCTTCTGATTTTAGTTTTTTTAACTCTTCTTCGAGTATAGCATAACTATTTGTAGTCATAGGAACTTTATCCATAAACTTAATCCTCTTTATTAAACATAATATTTTAAATATATACTACATTCTTACATTAATAAATCTAATAAGATTGAATTGATTTTACTGTCAATTCATCTTTATTTATAGATACTATTGCTTCAGTTGCAGCTTTGCTTCCCGCAATTGTGGTGTAATATGGTATATGTGCAGATAGTGCTGCTCTTCTTAAGGAGAAACTTTCTTCAATGGATTGTTCTCCCTCTGTTGTATTAAATATTATATGAACAAGTCCATCTTTTATAGCATCAACTAGATGTGGCCTGCCTTCACTAACTTTATTAATTTTTTTCGCTTTAATATCATTTTTTTCAAGATATTTAAAAGTGCCTTTTGTTGCAATGATATTAAAGCCTAAATCTATAAGCTTTTTGCATAATAATAATATTTTATGTTTATCTGTATCTTTAATAGAAATAAAAAGTGTCCCTGATTTAGGTAAATTAGCTCCTACTGCCATTTGAGATTTTGCAAAAGCCTCTCCAAAGGTTTGAGCTAATCCCATAGCTTCACCTGTAGATTTCATTTCTGGTCCTAAAAGAGAATCTACCCCGGGAAATCTAGCAAAAGGAAATACAGCTTCTTTTACTGAAATTATTTTTGTCTTATGCCATGGTTTAATTTTAAAACTAGATAGTTTTTCTCCTGCCATTACTCTTGCTGCAATTCCTGCGAATTGGTTTCCAGTTGCTTTTGCTACAAAAGGTATCGTCCTACTTGCTCTTGGGTTAACTTCAAGAATAAATATTTGAGGTTTATTTGTTTCTATATTTTTGATTGCAAATTGAATATTCATTAAGCCTATTACCTGAAGAGCTTTAGATAATATTTTAGATTGAAGTTCTATTTTTTTAATTACTGAATTTGGCAGACTGTGAGGAGGAATAGTACAAGCTGAATCACCGGAATGGACACCGGCTTCTTCTATATGTTCCATAATACCTGCAACTATTGAAGTATTTTTGTCTGCAATTACATCAACATCTACTTCTATTGCATCAGATAAAAATCTGTCAATTAATATAGGGTTAGCTCCAAATAAAGTAACTATACTATTTATATATTGGGTTAATGATTCTTCATTATGAATAATTTTCATAGCTCTTCCACCTAGAACATAAGAGGGACGAACTAATACAGGGTAACCAATTTTTTTTGCTATTATTACAGCTTCTTTTGAAGATTTACATATTCCATTTGGTGGTTGTTTTAACTTAAGTTTCTGTAAAAGTTTTTGAAATCTGTTCCTATCTTCCGCTAAATCTATCATATCAGGAGACGTTCCAATTATAGGAATATTTTCGTCAGAAAGTGCTTTAGCTAACTTCAATGGAGTTTGTCCTCCATATTGAACTATACAGCCTTTTAACTTTCCTTTTGTCATTTCTTTTTTTATTATTTCTAAGACATCTTCTTCTGTTAATGGCTCAAAATATAACCTATCCGAAGTATCGTAATCTGTAGATACTGTTTCAGGGTTGCAATTAATCATAATAGTTTCATAATTTCTGTCTGATAATGAATAAGCAGCATGAACACAACAGTAATCAAATTCTATACCTTGGCCTATTCTATTAGGGCCTCCGCCTAAAATAATAATTTTTTCTCTATTAGAAACTTCTGTTTCATCAGTTATATCATCTTTATTTTTATAGGTTTCTTCATAGGTTGAATATAAATAAGGTGTTTTAGATTCAAACTCACCAGCACAGCTATCAATCTTTTTAAAACTAGGCCTAACATTATATTTTATTCTTAAATTTTTTATTCTCTTAGGTTTAAGATTAAGTAATTCTGCTATTCTATTATCAGAAAAACCTTTAGATTTAATAAATTGAAGTTCTTCAAAACTATTGGGTGCCCCAGAAGCTTTAATAGAGTCTTCTATATCAATAATTTCTTTTATTTGTTCTAAAAACCAGGGATCTATTTTTGAATGTTCATGAACCTCTTCTATTGAAAAACCTTCTCTAAAGGCTTGCGCAACATAAAGAATTCTTTCTGGAGATGGCCTTGTTATCGCTGCAGATATAGATGACCTGTCTCCATTTTTTTTATAACCAGGTATTTTTATATTATTAAAGCCATCTAGATCTGTTTCTATGGACCTTAAAGCTTTTTGAAAAGATTCCTGAAAAGTTCTACCTATAGCCATTGTTTCTCCAACAGACTTCATTGCAGAAGTTAATGTATTATCAGAACCATGAAATTTTTCAAAAGCAAAACGAGGTATTTTAGTAACTATATAATCTAAAGTAGGCTCGAATGAAGCTGGAGTTGTTTTTGTTATATCGTTCTGTATTTCATTTAAAGTATATCCAACTGACAACCTGGCAGCAACTTTAGCAATTGGAAAACCTGTTGCTTTGGATGCAAGTGCAGAAGATCTAGATACTCTTGGGTTCATTTCTATTATTACCATTCTTCCATCAGTTGGATTTACAGCAAATTGAACATTAGAACCTCCAGTTTCTACTCCTATTTCTCTCAAAATATCTATAGAAGCATTTCTCATCATTTGATATTCTTTATCAGTTAAAGTGACAGCTGGAGCTACAGTGATTGAATCACCAGTATGAATTCCCATAGGGTCTATATTTTCAATTGAACAAATTATTATAACATTATCTGCCTTGTCTCTCACTACTTCCATTTCATACTCTTTCCAGCCAATAATAGATTCTTCAATTAAGACTGAATTGACTGGAGACGCATCTAAACCTGTAGTAATTATTGTATCAAACTCATCTTTATTATAGGCAATTCCTCCTCCAGTTCCTCCAAGAGTAAATGAGGGTCTAATAATAAGAGGAAGGCCTATTTCTTTTAATGCTTTATCTGCTTCATTTTTATTTACTGCTAGAACTCCTTTAGGAGTAGTTAATCCAATTTTTTTCATTGCAGTTTTAAAGAGCTCTCTATCTTCTGCTTTTTTAATAGCTTCTAATGAAGCTCCTATAAGCTCGACATTATATTTTTTCAGTATTCCTGTTTCTGCTAAACGCATCGCCACATTAAGAGCAGTTTGACCTCCCATTGTAGGTAAAAGTGCATCAGGCTTTTCTTTAATAATAATTTTTGTCACCATTTCTGGAGTAATTGGTTCAATATATGTGGCATCTGCAAAATCTGGATCTGTCATTATTGTAGCAGGATTAGAGTTAATTAGAACAACTCTATATCCTTCTTCTCTTAAAACTTTACAAGCCTGAGATCCTGAGTAATCAAATTCGCAAGCTTGACCAATCACAATAGGTCCTGCACCAATTATTAGAATAGATTTTATATCATTACGTTTAGGCATATTTTACGTCTTTACTTTATTAATTTCATTATAAAATTTATCGAAGAAGCTATAAGTATCATGAGGTCCTGGTGATGCTTCAGGGTGATATTGAACAGAATATATAGGTTTATTTTTTACCTTTAAACCTTCTACTACTCCATCGAATAAAGAAGAGTAAGTTTCAACTATATTCTTAGGCATACTGCTTCTTTTTACTACAAAGCCATGATTTTGACTTGTAATTTCTACTTTTTTATTTTTATTAGACTGAACGGGTTGGTTAGCGCCTCTGTGGCCTGTTTGCATTTTTTCAGTTTTTGCACCTAAAGCTAATGCTATTAGTTGATGACCTAAACATATTCCATATATTGGAATATTAACTTTAAATAATTTATTCAATAGATTATTTGTAATCTTACTAGTTGCCATGGGGTCTCCTGGTCCATTAGATAAAAATATCCCATCTGGTTTAAGCTTTACTATATCTTCATAAGAAGTATTTAGAGGTATAACAGTAATTTTAAAGTTTCTATCAGCTAGCATTCTTAATATATTTTGCTTTACTCCAAAATCTATTACTACAATATGTTTTTTTGATGATTTTTTAAACTTATTAGTATTGATATGAAAATAATTTTTATTATAATAACTTTTTTCTTTCCATTTATATGATTTTTTGCAGCTAACTTTAGAAGCAAGGTCTGCTCCTTTTAGTCCAGGCCATTTTTTTATAATTGAGATTAACTCAATTATTTTTTTATCAGTTATTTTTTCATTTACAATTATTCCATTTATAGACCCTTTATTTCTAACAAGAGATGTAATAGTTCTTGTATCTATCCCTTGGATACCAACTATATTTTTTTTAATTAACCAATTATTTAAGTCTAAGTCAGACCTAAAATTTGAGGGACTTGTTATATTAGCTTTAATAATAACTCCTTTAGCCAAAGGCATATCTGATTCGTTATCTATTATGTTTGTTCCGGTATTGCCAATATGAGGAAATGTGAAAGTAATTATTTGATCTGCATAAGATGGATCAGTAATTATTTCTTGGTAACCAGTCATAGCTGTATTAAAACATACTTCTCCAATTGCTCTGCCTTTAGCTCCAATTCCATGTCCCCAATATATGTTTCCATTCTCTAATATAAGTAAAGCATTTTTTTTAATAATAAATTCTTTCAAGGGTATGGTTCTGGCGGATTTCATTTTTTAAAATAGTCCATAATTTTAGTTTATATAAATTTTTTTATTTTGCTCTCTTGGAAAGGCACATTAATCAAATAGCAGATCTTGGTCAAGATAAGTAATAATAAATATTTAAATTTTCTATAAATATAATATAGTATAAGATTATTAATTAATTAAGGATAAAAATTGTTAAGAAATGAATTTAAAAATAATTTACTGAGCGCTATGAAGGCTAAAGAAACTACTAAAGTATCTACTTTAAGGTTAATATTAGCTGCTATAAAAGATAGAGATTTAGAATCTAGAGGAAAAGGTACGGGAGATATAGTTAATGATACCGTTATATTAGAAATTTTATCCAAGATGATAAAGCAAAGAATAGAAACAGCAAAAGTATATGAAAAAGCTGGAAGGAACGAATTAGCCGATACTGAGAAAAAAGAAATAGATATAATTAATGCTTATATGCCTAAAATGCTAACTACTAATGAGTTAGAGAAGGTTATAACTGATGCAATAGCAAATATAGAAGCAAAATCTCTCAGAGATTTAGGTAAGGTAATATCAAAAATTAAAGAAGATTATACTGGAAGGTGTGATTTTGCAGAAGTTAGTCAAATACTTCGTAAGCGTTTGGAAGGGTAATTAAGTTATTAAATGGCTTTATCAGAAAATTTAGTAGATGTGATTCATGAAAAAATCTTATTATCTGATTTTATTGGTCGAAAAGTAACACTCGTTAAAAAAGGTAATGATTTTCTGGGTTTATGTCCTTTTCATAGTGAAAAAACACCATCTTTTACTGTTAGTGATGAAAAAGGTTTCTTTCACTGTTTTGGTTGCTCAGCACATGGAGATGTGATTAGTTTTGTAATGCAAAACGAATCTGTTGATTTCAAAGAAGCACTTAAAATACTAGCTGCTGAAGTTGGTATTAACATTAGTGACTATGGGGGCTTTGAAAAAAAAGTAACTAAAGAATCAATAGATGCTCATAATATAGTAGAAGTATCAAAAAACCATTTTGTGAGCATTTTAAATTCTTCTTCGGGATTAAAAGTTAGAGAATATTTAAAACAAAGGAAAATATCAGAAAAAGCTTATCAATATTTTGAATTAGGTTTTTCTAAAAATGTTTCGAATAATTTAATTTTATTTCTTAAAAACAAGAATTATTCATTAGAATCTATAATTAATGCAGGGTTAGCTAGGGAATCCATAAAAAATAATCAGACATATGATTTTTTTAGAAATAGGTTAATTTTTCCTATTCATGATAATAGTGGTGTAGCTATAGCATTTGGGGGACGAGGTCTTGGAGGGGTAGAACCAAAATATCTTAATTCTCCTGATACTATTCTTTTTAAAAAAAAGAAGATGTTATTTAATTTTCATAGAGCTAAAAAATATGTCCAAAAACATAAATTACCGTTTATAGTTGTAGAAGGTTATTTAGATGTAATTTCACTATATCATATAGGTCTTTACGGAGCTGTAGCTCCTTTAGGTACTGCTCTATCAGAGGATCAACTAATTTTAATGTGGCGAATTTCTAATGAGCCTATAATTTGTATGGATGGTGATAAAGCAGGCTATAGGGCAGCAGTTAGAACTCTAAATATTGCTTTAGCTTTATTAAAACCTGGAAAGTCTTTAAGATTTGTTTTTCTTCCTGAGGGAGAGGATCCAGATAGTTTAGTATTAAATAATGAGAAAGACAAATTAATTAATATAATAAATAACCCATTAGCTATGTTTGATTTTTTTTGGAAAAGTGAGACGGAAAATATTGTTTTGGACACCCCTGAAAGAAGAGCGGGTTTTAAATTAGCAATGGAAAAAAAGATTTCTTTAATACAAGATAATATTGTTAAAGCGGAGTATAAAAACTCTTTTTATATTTATTTTAATAAGTATATTTTAAAAAGGACAGCTAATAATAAAAATCATAATAATAGATTTAATATAATAAATACTGAGTTAGATAAGTTAAATGCAGACAGAGTAAATAAAAAAATGTATATTAACTTTCGTGAAAAAAATTTAATTGAATCTATACTAAATAACTTCAATTTATTAGGAAAAGTGTATGAAGAGTTTTCAATACTTGTTTTTTCTAATAAAGAACTTGATCTTCTAAGAGAAGCATTAATTGTTTTATATCAAACAAATGGCTGCTTATCAGACAAGGATTTAATTAGCTTAAAAGAAAATGTTAAGTATTCTGAAATATTTAACAATATTTTAAAATTAAATGATTGGACTAAAACTAAATTTACTCCAGATTATGTTAAAAAACATGATGATTTGAATTATGTAGAAAAATGCTGGTTAGAAGCTGCTAATTTGCAAAAAATATGGTATAAAAAAAAGAAATAAATGTACTTAACTAAGTAATTTCTTGATAATTATTGAAAGTAAATATAATTAGTTTAGAATAATGTTTTTTTTTAATAATTATCTGAATTTGAATAGAAAATTAAACTTATGGCAAAAAAAAAGAATAATAAAGTAACTACGGATGATTCTGTTTCTGCAGACGATCAAGTTACTGATATTAGCGAAGTAGAAGTAAAAAAACTTATTTCTAAGGGTAAGGAAAAAGGTTATATTACTTATGATGAGTTAAACAGCGTGTTATCTCCTGAAAAATTCTCCTCAGAAAAAATAGAAGATATTCAAGCCATGATTTCAGATGTTGGTATTAGTTTAGTAGA
>ENA-OWPI01001064-OWPI01001064.1-marine-metagenome-genome-assembly--contig:-NODE-1064-length-32614-cov-3.448044_pt1 | contig 32614 bp, 28 predicted proteins | sample MGYA00238138_ERZ651775 | MGnify/ENA primary metagenome ERZ651775 (study PRJEB26906, sample SAMN06265043) | marine metagenome | isolation source: Helgoland LTER site | place: Germany:Helgoland, sampling...
CTGCTGCCTGCCTTGGAAGCGGCGGGCTATAAGGGCCGTGTTATTTTGACGAGTGCGCAGCTTGGCATGTATCAGCAGCAAGGCGATAATGGGCTTGATGTTCATGAGCTATTGAAGCCATTGGTCACACGTCAGCTTGCTGAAAAGCTGTGCCTTGCGGCACCCAGAACAGAAGAAGTCGCATCAGTCGCGGCCGATGTCGTTGAGGCGAATGGTGAGAAGCGAAAAATGCGCGTCCTAGCAGCCGAAGACAATAAAACAAACCAGCTTGTGTTCCGCAAAATGGTGAAGGCGCTGGATATTGACTTGAAGTTTGCGGGGAACGGGCGGGAGGCTGTTGAGCTCTATCAGTCTTTTGAGCCGGATCTGGTGTTTATGGATATTTCCATGCCTGAAATGGATGGCAAAGAGGCAACCCGCGCGATCAGGACGCTTGAGGCAGAGAGCGGCAAACATGTGCCTGTACTGGCGCTCACGGCCTACGCCATGGGGGGCGACAAGGAAGAGATCATGTCTGCCGGCATGGACCAGTTTTTGACAAAACCGTTGCGCAAAGCAGAGATATACGCCGCCATTGGAGGGTATCAGCCAAAGGGTGTGCAGCCTGTCCGGGTGGATGAGGCTGCGGCTTAGCCCGCGCGCAAAAAGGCGGGCTTGTCAGGAGCGGACAACTCGGGCGCATAGGCATAGCCGCCCGTGTCAAACGCAGTCAGCGCCTCTGCGTCTTTCAAGCGGTTCTCCACGATGAAGCGGGCCATCGCTCCGCGGGCCTTCTTGGCGTAGAAACTCACGATCTTGGGGCCTTGCTGTTTGTCCTCATAGAACATCGGCGTGATGACGCGTGGTTTAAGCGCTTTGAGATCAACCGCGCCGAAGTATTCCTGACTGGCACAGTTCACAAGAATATCCGCGCCTGCGGCCTCTGCTTCGGTATTCAGTTGCTCTGCAATGGCGCTCCCCCAGTATTCATATAGGTTTTTCCCTTGTGGCGTCTTAAAGCGTGTGCCCATTTCAAGGCGATAGGGCTTGATGGCATCCAGTGGACGCAAGAGCCCATAGAGACCCGAAAGAATGCGCAGATGTCCGCCAGCCCATTGCATGGCGTCTTCTTCAAGGCTCGAAGCTTCAAGGCCTGAATAGGTATCGCCGTTGAACATGAGAGCGGCTGGGGCGGGGCTGAGGGTATCCCAGTTTTGGAAGCGATCATAATTGAGCTTGGCCAAACTGTCGCTCAGGTGCATGAGCTTGGCCAGATCTGCCGCGGTGAGCTTGGCTGCCTCTTCGGCGAGGGCTTCGGCACGGGGCGCAAATCTCGGCTCCGTTATCGGCAGAGTGGTTTCAGCGGTTTCGTTCAGCTTTTTAGCTGGTGAAATGACGACAAGCATATTCATACACCCCCATGTATCAGGTCAATAAAGGCTGGTCCAAATCGCTCGGTGCGTTTGTCGCCGATCAGCCGCTCTAATGCATCTAGGGACTGTGGCCGCATTTGTGCAACCTTTGCGAGCTGTGAATTTGTCAGGCTGAGTGGTTTTTGTGTCCCGCAGCTGCCTCGTTGGAGCGTATTTTGGGCGTCAACGAGCTGATCAAATAGGCTCCCGGCTGGTTTGCCCGCAAGTTTGCGGCGCGCTGGCGAGGCTTTCGGCGCATCTTCGGCGAGTACTGACAAAAACGCGTGTCCGTATTTTTCGAGTTTCTTTTGGCCGACGCCTGCAATCATGGCGAAGTCATCAAGCGATTGGGGCTTGTGCTTGACCATCTCGATGAGCGTCTTGTCATTGAAGACGATATAGGCTGGGAGGTTGGCGGCTTCTGCGAGTGCGCGGCGCTTGGCTTTGAGGGCAGAAAAGAGTGGCGCGTCTTCTTCGGACACCAGCATCTTGATTTTGGGGCCGCTTGTCGCTGTGCTGACAAGGTCTTTGCGAAGCGTGAGAGTTGCTTTGCCCTTGAGAAGCGGGTGTGCTTTGCGCGTGATCTTGAGTGCACCATGCGCTCGGGCATCTGGGCGTATTAGATCGTGCCCCATGAGCTGACGTAAAACTGCCTGCCATTGCGCGGGACGATAGGCTGTTCCCACGCCGAATGTGGGCAGGGCGTCATGTCCAAACTGGCGCACTTTGTCTGTGAGTTTGCCAAGAAGAATGTCGATAATCTGGCCTGCACCAAAGCGCTCTTCACTGCGTAGGATTGCTGAGAGCGCCATACGCGCGGCTTCGGTGGCGTCAAATGTCTCGGGGGGAGTGTCGCAGAGGTCGCAGTTGTTGCAAGGCTCTGACGCCTCGTCGAAATAAGACAAAAGGAGCTGGCGGCGACAGCTGGTGGCCTCGGCCAGTCCTAGAAGTGCGTTGAGGCGGCCATGATCGGCCTCTTGCCTATCGGCTGGGGCGAGACTTTCGTCAATCTGGGCTCGCCTCAGGCGAATATCTTCTGGGCCATAGAGTGTGAGCGTTTCGGCACGCGCGCCATCGCGGCCAGCACGGCCAATTTCCTGATAGTAGCCCTCGACCGATTTGGGCAGATCTGCGTGGGCGACCCAGCGGATGTCGGGTTTGTCGACGCCCATGCCGAAGGCGATGGTCGCAACAACGATGAGTGCATCTTCTGTGTTGAAGCGGTGCTCGACGCGGCGGCGTTCGTCAGGGTCCATTGCGCCATGGTAGTGGCAGGCATTGTGACCCTCGTCGCGCAGAGCAGCAGCCAGCGCTTCTGTTTTGGCACGTGTGGCGCAATAGACAATCCCGCATTGCCCACGCCGTGCGCCTGCATAGTTCAATACCTGCTGGCGCGGCTTGTCTTTGGGCGCGAAGGCGAGGCTGATGTTTGGTCTGTCAAACCCGTGCAAGAACCGCCGCGGCTCTGTGCCTGCGAACAGGCGGGTAATGATTTCGTCTTGGGTTTCGTTGTCTGCTGTGGCGGTGAAGGCAGCAAGGGGAACACCGAGATAGCGCTGAAGCTCGCCTATTCGCAGATAATCAGGGCGAAAGTCATGGCCCCATTGACTGACACAATGCGCTTCATCAACCGCGATGCGCGCAACACCTGCGTCGCGCAGGATATTGCGCGTCACGGTTGAGGAGAGCCTCTCTGGCGCGAGATAAAGTAAGCTCAGCTCGCCGGTGCGGGCGGCATCAATCACAGCTTGGTTTTCGTCCTCGCTTGCAGCGGATGTGAGCGCGCCAGCGGCGACGCCTGCTTGTTTCAGGGCGGAAACCTGATCGCGCATCAGTGCGATTAGCGGGGAAATCACAAGGGTCAGGCCTTCGCCCATAAGTGCGGGGAGCTGGTAGCAGAGAGATTTGCCGCCACCCGTCGGCATGATTGCCAACACGCTTTCGCCGTTGGCCACAGCGCGCACAATCTCTTCCTGCCCGGGGCGGAAGGCGTCAAAGCCGAAAACGGACTTTAGAAGCGCATTTGCCGAAGCCATCTACTTGTATCTCTTGCTGCTCTTTTCCCCTGTGTCCCACAGCGGCGCAGGGCTGGCAAGGCGGGGTCAGTAGAGTGAAGGCAGGAAATAGTCGCGCAGGGCGATGATCAGGATAAAGACCACAAGCGGGGCCAGATCAAGCGGGTGTGTGTTGGGTAAAATATTGCGAACAGGGCGAAACACCGGCTCAAACAAACGGTTCAAGCCCTGCCAGATTTGCGCAACCAGCGGCTGTCCGAGATTGAGCACCTGAAAGTTGATCAGCCAGCTCATAATCACGTGGACAAGCAGCAGCGTAAAAGCCACGTCAAGGATGAGAGCGAGAGTTTGAATAAATGGGGCCATCTGCCGCGCCTTTCGTACTGTGCAAGCCATACCTAGGTTTTCGTGGCGCAAAGCACAAGTGAGAGGCGTCGCAGCAAACGCGAACCTTGCGCCATGGGTGCAATCCATGTCTTATCAAGCAAAGAATGGCGGGGGTTTCAGGCAATGGAAAAGTCGATTTCGACGCGAAAGCGGATATGGGGGTGGTATTTCTTTGACTGGGCTAGTCAGCCCTATCACACGCTACTGGTCACCTTTATTTTTGGACCTTTCTTTGCGAGCGTCGCGGCGCAGCATTTTCTAGGCACAGGCCTTTCCGAAGAGGCGGCAGATGCGCAGGCCCAGAGCATGTGGTCATTCGGGCTCGGCTTCATAGGACTATTCATCGGGCTTGGAGCGCCTCTACTGGGGGCATTGGCAGATAGTTCTGGGCGGCGTGTACCTTGGATTTTCGCCTTCTCAATTTTATATGTCATCGGCGCTTTTGGGCTTTGGTTTATGCTGCCTGACGGCTCAAACCTCTGGCTTGGCTTGGTCTTTTTTGGGATTGGGTTTATCGGCGCCGAGTGGGCGCTGATCTTTATTAATTCGCAGCTACCGTCTCTGAGTACAGAGGAAGGTACAGGCAAGATATCAGGTTCGGGATTCGCGTTTGGATATCTTGGTGGCGTTGTTTCACTGGCGATTATGTTGCTTTTGTTTGTTGAGCAGGGCGACGGCAAAACATTGATTGGCTTAGACCCAGCCTTTGGTTTTGATGCGACCGCACGCGAGGGTACGCGCTTTGTTGGGCCGTTTACGGCTGTCTGGTTTGTGGTTTTTATGATCCCCTATTTTCTTTGGGTCCGAGACGAGCCGGGCGTAAGTAAACCGGGAGCGAGTGTTTCCGCAGCCCTCAGTTCACTTATGCGATCCCTGCGTGGCCTTAAGAACAACCGGTCATTGGCGGCCTATCTCGGCTCTTCGATGTTTTATCGTGATGCGCTGAATGGCCTCTATAGTTTTGGTGGCGTCTATGCGGCGCTGGTTCTGAACTGGCAGATCACGCAGATCGGCGTGTTTGGTGTGATCGGGGCGATTTCGGCGGCGCTGTTCAGTTGGCTTGGTGGAAAGTTTGACAGCCGCTTTGGGCCTAAGCCTGTGATTATCACAGCCATCTGGCTGCTTATCGGGGTCTGCATCACTGTTGTTTCAATGTCGAGAGAGATGATTTTTGGTGTGCCGCTGGCTGAAGGCTCGAGCCTCCCAGATATTGTTTTTCTGGTGTGTGGTGTGTTTATCGGCGGGCTTGGCGGGACATTGCAGGCGGCTTCGCGCACGCTCATGGTGCGTCACTCCAAGCCTGAGGCGCCCACTGAGAGCTTTGGGCTCTATGGCCTCACGGGGCGGGCCACGGCCTTTCTTGCGCCCACATTGATCGGGCTGGCGACGGCGCTGAGCGGAAGCGCGCGCCTTGGAGTTTCGCCTGTGATTGTACTCTTTCTAATTGGGCTGGTTTTGTTACGATGGGTTAAGCCCGAAGGAGACAGGAGCTAAAGGTGAAAAAGTTATTTGTTGTGTGTGTGCTGGCTTTGCTTGCGGGCTGTGGCGATGGCCAGTCTGAAACAGTCAGCACAAAAAGCGCCTCTGTGATCCCTGCAAGTATGAACGGGAAGCTCGCCAAACAGCTCTTTGGCGCCGTTCCTGAAGGCTCGCAGCAGTCGCCGGCGCCCTATGGAAGCTATGCCAAAGGTTGTCTTGCGGGGGGTGTGGAACTCGCCGAGACAGGGCCAACGTGGCAGGCGATGCGCCTGTCGCGGAACCGCAATTGGGGCCATCCTGAGCTGATTAATTTTGTTCAGAACCTTTCGCGCTTTGCCGCGACCCAGCCTGGTTGGGCGGGTCTTTATGTCGGGGATATGAGCCAACCGAGAGGGGGGCCTATGCTCTCTGGACATCGAAGTCACCAGATCGGGCTGGACGCTGATATTTGGATGCTTGCTCCGAAGCGGCTGAACCTGAGCGCCAGCGAACGGGAGAATATTTCCTCTATTTCGTTGCGCCGTTCGAACGGTGCATACACAAATGACAACTACACAAGGCAACATATGAACATCATGAAGGCTGCTGCAAAAGACCCGCGTGTTGCTCGCATTTTTGTTTTTCCAGGTGCCAAAGTGCGGATGTGCAAGGAGGAAAAAGGCGACAAAAGCTGGCTGAGAAAAGTGCGCCCGTGGTGGGGGCACCACTACCATTTCCATGTGCGTTTGAGCTGTCCGAAGGGTATGCGTGGCTGTGTGGATCAAGCCACTCCACCTGCTGGGGACGGTTGTGCTGATGCGCAGACATGGGTGAAGAATATCCTCAATCCGCCGCCCCCCGATCCGAACGCCAAGCCAGCAAAGCCGCGGCGTGAATATACTCTGGCCGATTTGCCTAATCAATGCGTTGGCGTTTTGCAGTCGCGCTAAGCGCGATATTTACCGCGCTATGCGGATGGTATTGGCACTCGGGGCAGGCTGATGGTGTGGAGCGTGTCAACGTATCTCCTCTTATTGGCCCAGTAGGCGACGCTGATTTCGGGGGATTTTCAGGCTATGAAACAAATGGGACAACGCGGCACCTTTTGACGGATAGGGGCCACCTCTACACTTTGTCCGGAGAAGAGATTTCAGTCGTCACTTTGCAAGGTATTGACGGTGCCCCGCTGGGCCGCCGCTGGCGGGACGCAGAGGGGCTCGTGGCGCTGGGAAACGGGCGGTTTGCGATCTCTTTTGAGGGGCGGCACCGAGTTGATATTTACGACGGCACGACAGGTGTGATTGTGGAGAGGCTGCCTTTGGCCGACGAGTTTGAGCGGCTTGGCGGCAACTCAGGGCTTGAGGCGCTGGCACTTAGCCCCGCTGGAGAGCTTGTGGCCATTGCTGAGCGGTCCGGGGCCAGTGAGCGGCCCTTTCCTGTTTTTGTCTTTGATGGGACAGAGTGGCGTAAGACCAGCATTTCAAGGCGTGGTGCGTTCTTGCCTGTGGGTGCGGACTTTGGGCCCGATGGGCGGCTCTATGTGCTCGAGCGGGACTATCTTTTGAGCGGGTTCCGTTCGCGGATCAGGATGTTTGAGTGGCGGGACGGTGTGCCGCATGAAGACGAAACGCTCTTGAAAACAAGGTTTTGGACGCATGCGAACCTTGAGGGGATCGCCGTGTTTGAAGAGGCCGGCGAGACCTATATCGAACTGATCAGCGACAACAATTTCCTACCTGTTCTTGCCAGTGAACTTGTCAGATACCGTAAAAAAAGCCCTTGAAATAAGGGGTTTAGGGCGGTAGGAGGGCGCGTCTGAATGGGTCAGGCCAAGTCTCCGCAACCTTGTGAAAACGGAAATGCATATGACACGTACTTATCTTCCTGGCGTTCTCGCCATGGCGGCCATTGTGGTTGCCTCCAATATTCTGGTCCAGTTTCTCTTTGGCCAATGGCTGACATGGGGGGCGTTTACCTACCCTCTGGCCTTCCTTGTGACTGATATTATGAACCGCGTTTATGGCCCCAAGGCTGCGCGGCAAGTTGTTGTTATCGGGTTCATTTTTGGTGTTCTCTGTTCTCTGGTGGGCACACAGATCATGGGCGAATACGGCCCCCTTGTGACACTGCGGATCGCCATCGGATCGGGCACGGCGTTCTTGCTGGCGCAGCTGTTGGATGTGGCAGCGTTCGATGCGTTAAGGGGTGGAAAATGGTGGCGCGCGCCGCTTGTTTCGACGCTTTTGGGCGCAAGTCTGGACAGCGCGATTTTCTTTACAATCGCTTTCTCCGGCGCACTCAGCTTTATCGAACCGTCAAATGATGTGTCCTGGGCGGGGGAAATCCTGCCGCTTCTGGGCGTTGGACCAGCCGCGCCACTCTGGGTTTCGCTCGCTGTGGCGGACTGGGGGGTCAAGCTTTCGCTGGCCCTGCTCGCGCTGATCCCGTTTCGCATCATCGTGGGGCGCGTCACAAAAAATACACAACATTTTGTTTGACATCTGCTCTGGCTGTGGCAGGCTAAGCTTATCGGAAACAACTGAAAGGAGGTGCTCTAGTGTCTAATGGGAAACTGGAGAAGTGTGTTGGGACAGTTCGGGAGGCGACGATCTAGGGCAGCCCCTAGGCGTAAAAATCCACGGATTGGTGAGCCCTAACCAGCCCACCTCCTACAATCTCGGAGGGGCGTTCGACACGGATCGGACGCCCCTTTTACCTTTCGACTCAATTTGTGAAAACAGGGGGGGTGATATGCGTGCACAACCCGTGCACAACCCGTGCACCGCCAAAATGGAAAAATGCCGTTAACCATTTCAGACGAGATAGAAATTGCCGATTGGGAAATTTCTGAAAATTTTGTCCGCTCCAGCGGGCCTGGCGGGCAGAATGTGAACAAAGTGTCCACAGCTGTCGAGCTGCGCTTTGAGGCGGAGCGCTCGCCCGCGCTGCCCCCCGCGGTGAAGACGCGGCTGAGGAAGCTCGCGGGCCGACGCTGGACAAAAGAGGGCGCGATTGTGCTTCAGGTGGAAGACACCCGCAGCCAAGCCCGCAACCGCGAGATCGCGCGGGAGCGGCTGGTGGAGCTGATCCGCGCCGCGCTTGTGAAACCCAAACGACGGATCGCGACGAAGCCGACCTTCGGCAGCCAGAAACGGCGGCTCAAGGCGAAGAAAGTGCGCGGCGATGTGAAGGCGATGCGGGGGAAGGTGCAGGGGGAGGAGTGAAGTCAGTGCCTCTTACTAGCAGAGGCCTTCTTTGTGCAGTCTATCACAATTATCTCTGAAGCCTTCTCGCCCTGATTTATTTTGTCAGTGCGGATTTTGTTGATCTTTGAAAGCTTATCTCCAAGATCGCCGTAGTCGAGGACAACAAATATTCCCTCGTCGGTGCCAGCCGCCTTTTTGTATATTTCTAGTTGCTTCTCATATCCATGCACTACCGTTCCCATGGATCGCTTAAATTCGACGACAATTTTATTTGAATAACCTTTCGAAAATTTAAAGTCGACAGGCCCCCCACCCATGTGAGCTTCTGGAGATACATCCACATCATTTGCCTTGCAAAACACCTCGGAGATCGCAAAAAATAATAATTGAGCAGACCGTTCTAATTTGGGGTTGCCGTCATCCCAGAGTTCTTCCCAGAGATTTTTGTCTTCCACGTGTGCCCTGAAATGCTCAATAGCATCGAGAACAAGCTTCTTGAGGTCGTCTGGATTACGGCTAAGATCATACTTGTAGTATGAGATGAACTGAGAATGATTGGCTGTCAGTATCTCGCGCATTTTATAGAACGAGAATATGTCTTGATCTCGGTTGTAGGGCTTTGAGTTTTCGATAAACGATCCTAGGAATTCATCGAATAGTCCTTTATCAGACAGTGCCGCATTGCGAATTGCACGCTTTCTTTCTTTGACCGTTGATTTGGCGATACCTCCAAGCATCGAGTTTACTCGTTGTCGAATACGTTCGTTGGTAAATATGGCTTGCTCAACTTCTGACCAATCTCGCGCAAGCGGTAAATTCTTCAAAATATCCTGAGGCACTAGCACGATTGGCGTATGGCTCCCACCTGCGCGATTAATAGGTAGTTGCCAGATATCGGAGACGTTTGTGTTCTCCACTTTGATTCCCGCCTGTAAGCAAAACTCATTCGTTATTTCACATAGTACCTCGAGAATTGCATTTGTGGTTAGATCACTGATCGTATCTGGCCCTACCCCGTCCTCTAGAAATGCCATGACCTAAATCATTTCAGGGTTCTTCGAGCCAAGGCGGACTATTTCGGCTATCACGCTGAGTATATGATCGCGTAATTCAATAGGTCTTGAATTTCCTGAGCGCCCAGACGAACCGTAGCCGAGACCCGTTTCGGGTGGCTCATTGAGATTAATTAAATTTCTAGCGGCTTTCCAAGCTGGATCACCACGATTTTCATATATATCAATGAGCTCAATAACTTGCTCAAAGTGCGTTCTAAATTGCCTGTAAGCCTTACTAGAAATTTTGTTGTTGCTTGATTTCGCTAATAGAGTTGGATCAATGAAGAGCGGGGTATCCGCGTCAACAAAGCAATCGATTAACCCTGCAGTATTGAGCAAGGAAGCGTCTATTCCAAAGTGGCTACTAAATAGTGTCGGGCTTTGAATTTTTACCATTAAACTACAACTTATTAATTACTAGACTAAGACTTCTATCACATCCTGTTCGCCAACGCCAAACACCCGTTTATACCGCTCGATCTCCTCCGCTGGCCCCATGGCTTTGCGGGGGTTGTCGGAGAGTTTGACTGTGGGGGAGCCGTTGGCCGAGACGGCTTTGCAGACCATGGAGAAGGGCGCGAGGGCGTCGCCAGATGTGAGGCCGCGGAAGTCGTTTGTCATGAGCGTGCCCCAGCCGAAGGACGGGCGGACGCGGCCTGAGAATTGGGCGTGGAGTTCGAGGATTTTGTCGACATCCAGACCATCGGAGAAGATGACCAGTTTTTTGGTCGGGTCTTCACCGCGGGATTTCCACCAGTTTATGGCTGTTTCGGCGGCTGTGGCCGGGTCGCCAGAGTCGATCCTGATCCCTGTCCAGCCAGCGAGCCAGTCGGGCGCGCGCTCAAGGAAGCCTTTGGTTCCGTAGGTGTCGGGCAGGATGATGCGCAGGTTGCCGTCGTGTTCATCGTGCCAGTCAGACAGCACGTCATAGGGCGCGCGGGCGAGGGCTTCATCCGTTTGCGCCAAGGCGGAGTAGACCATGGGCAGCTCGTGGGCGTTTGTGCCGATGGCCTCGATATCGCGGCGCATGGCGATGTGGACATTGGAGGTTCCGATGAAGGCGTCAGGGCCGAGGCCTTCGAGCATGGCTTGCACGCACCAGTCTTGCCAGAGGTAGGAGTGGCGGCGGCGGGTTCCGAAATCAGCGAGTTTGAGGCCGGGGGCTGTGCGCAGGCGCTCGATCTTTTCCCAGAGTTTGGTTGTGGCGCGGGCGTAGAGGACTTGCAGCTCGAATTTGCCCATTTTGCCGAGGACGGCGCGGGAGCGCAGTTCCATTAGGACGGCGAGCGCGGGGATTTCCCAGAGCATGACCTCGGGCCAGCTGCCTTCAAACGTGAGTTCGTATTGGTCGCCCACGCGGGTGAGTTCGTATTCGGGCAGGCGCAGGTTCTCGAACCATTCCATGAAGTCGGGGCGGAACATCTGGCGCTTGCCGTAGAAGGTGTTGCCGCGCAGGTAGGTGCTTTCGCCGCGGGTGAGGGAGAGCGAGCGGATGTGGTCGAGCTGTTCGCGCAGCTCGCCCTCGTCGATGAGCTTGGCGAGCGGGACATCTTGAGCGCGGTTGATCAGCGAGAAGCGCACTTGGGCGTCGGGCTTGTTGCGAAAGACCGACTGGCACATCAGCAGTTTGTAAAAATCATTGTCGATCAGCGAGCGGACGATCGGGTCGATCTTCCATTTGTGATTCCAGACGCGTGTGGCGATGTCCATGGGCGGCGGCCCCCTTGCAAAATGTTGCGGACACAATGGGGCGCGGGGCGGATGGGTTCAAGCCCAGAAAGAGCCTGTCAGAGCTGACCGAGCCAGCCAAGAAGCTCGGAGCGCTTGAGTGGCTTGGAGAGGAAGCCATCCATTCCTGCGGCGAGGCAGGCGGCCTTGTCGGAGGCATAAACATTGGCCGTAAGTGCGACGATTTTGGGCTGTGCGAGTGCCTTTTCGGAGCGGATTTTGCGAGTTGCGCTTATGCCGTCCATTTCGGGCATCGACATGTCCATGAAGATCACTTGCGGCTGGTGGTACAGGGTCAAGCGAACAGCTTCGCGACCGTTGCGTGCATAGATGATCTCCATCTCGGTATCTTTGAGGTATTTCTTGATCAGAAGTTGATTGGTCAGGTTGTCTTCAGCCACAAGCGCTTTGACCCCTGGCAGTTTGATCTCGGCGGCGGTGGCCAAAGCTTCTTCGGCGGCCGCCTCGAGCGCATCAAGCGTGTGATCAAGCTGTAGCGAGATTGTGAAGGTTGAGCCCGTACCTAGTGTGGAACGGATCGAGATGTCGCCGCCCATTTCATGGGCGAGGATGCGCGAGATGGTGAGGCCCAGGCCTGTGCCGCCGTATTGGCGGGTGATCTCGCCGTTGGCTTGGCTGAACTGGTCAAAAATCTGCTCAACCCTGTCTTCTGCAATGCCGATGCCTGTGTCGCTGACATCGAGAGTGACGAGGCTGCCCTCGCTGTTGTCATAGCAGGAGAGATCGATTGTCACGCCGCCGTGCTTGGTGAATTTGATCGCATTGCCGACAATGTTGATCACAATTTGGCGGATGCGTCCGTCATCGCCACGCAGGAGCGGAGGCACGGGTGTGAGGCAGTTGAGCTCGACAAATATACCCTTCTCGATGGCTTTGGGGCGCAAGATTGAAACAGCGCTCTCGACGCATCCTAGCAAGTCAAAATCAACAGGATTTATCACGGATTTGCCAGCATCGAGCTTTGAGAAGTCTAGGATGTCATTGATGATCCGCATCAAGGCTTCGGCAGAGTAGCGGATTGTCTCGACATAGCCCTTTTGTTCAGTGTTGAGGCTTTCGTCGTTGAGCAGGTCGGCCATTCCGATAATGCCGTTCATGGGTGTGCGAATTTCGTGGCTCATGGTGGCGAGGAACTGAGTTTTGGCGCGCTCGCCATCTTCGGCGGCGCGTTTGGCAACGGCGAGCTCTTCCATGTGGTATTTGTCGGCTGTGACATCACGCTCGATCGCGATGATCATTTCGACATTGCCAGCCTCGTTGTAGATCGGAACCTGGTTGGTTTCGACCCAGATTTTTGTTCCGTCTTTGCGGTAGTTGATGAGCTCTGTGCGCAGAGGCCTCCCTGAGGCGACTGCGTCTTCAATGGCTGTGGTCGTCGCGACAGAGGTATCTGCACCATCCAGAAGCGTGCCCGGGCGCTTGCCGATGGCTTCTTCGCGGCTATAGCCCGTGATCCGTGTGAAGGCCTCGTTGACCCAAAGGATATGCCCCGTCGGGTCGGCCACAATCACAGAGTCGTTTGCGTAGCGTGCGACGAGAGCAAGGCGGCGGATTTCGCTTTGTTGGTCGTGCAGAGCCTTATTGAAGGCTGCGAGCTCGAGGCTCTGTTCCAACATCCGGCGATTGCTTTTGGTTTTGTGGTCAAAGTCGCCTTGGGAGTATTGGAGGAAAGTATAAATCAGAAAGATGGTCATACAAAAGGCGAAGAAGGTATAAATTTCTGCCTGAAGCCCAAGACTGCCAAAGGCCGCGCCGTAGACCATGGCTGCGATGCCTGACGCAAGGAGCGTGCCGAGCCTGATATAAGTCGCGACAGGGTGAAAGCTGAGCATGTAGCTCGAGTTAATGCCGCCGCCTGCGATAAAGGCAAAGCAGAAGGCGAGCGTCTCGGGAGAGCCTTCGAGCCAGACAGGGAAAAAGGCGAGCGAGACGCTTGTGGCGGCCTGAAAGGCGGCTGTGAGGCTGGCGATATTGTAGAGGCGCTTGAATGATACGCCTTGCTCGAGCTTGCGTGGAACAGACATGAGAAAAAGGCTGTCCACAAGCTCGCCTGCGAGCAAAGTCAGGTAGACCGCGAGGCTGACGAAGGGATGCCCTGTAAGGAAGAGAACGAGAGAGCCGCAGATCATGAAAATCTGGCGGAACCAGAAGTAGGAGGGCCGACGGCGCGCGTAGCGCAGCAGCAAACCCTCGGGGCTGTTGCGTTGCTCGAACTCTGCGAGCTTCTGTTCATGTTCCAGAGTATCTGTCGGCATCGCCGCTTGCTTCCTTCCACGCGCTCATGCGGAAAGACCTAGCCTTTTTTCGCTTAATGAAAAGGTAACATATGCCCTTATTTATAAGCGTTTTTAACAGTATTTAGCTGATTTTTACGCCCGCATCGCGCAGTTGCGATTTGGCGGCGGCAAGCGAGCCGTCAAGATCAATTGCGCGGCAAAGGCCTTCGTGCAGCTCGACGACATAGCCAAGGCGCGCTGCATCAAGTGCAGAGTAGGCGACGCAGAAATCTGTGGCGAGGCCTGTCAGCACGAGTGAGCGGATGCCGCGCTCTTGGAGATAACCATGCAGGCCAGTGGCTGTGCTGCGGTCATTTTCAAAGAAAGCAGAATAGCTGTCGATGTGGGGGCGAAAGCCTTTGCGTACGATCATCTGGGCCGTGTCTGTGCGCAGGTCGGGATGAAAGGAGGCGCCATGCGAACCAATGACGCAGTGATCGGGCCAGAGGACTTGTGGGCCATAGGGCATTTCTATGAGCTCAAAGGGGCCTTTGCCCTCATGGGAGGAGGCAAAGGAAGAGTGCCCTGCTGGATGCCAGTCTTGAGTTAGGATGACGCAGCTATGCTCGTCCATGAGCGTGTTGATGCCTGAAACGATCTGATCGCCCCCGTCGACGGCGAGCGCGCCGCCAGGGCAGAAGTCGTTTTGAACGTCGATCACGAGGAGAGCTGTATCGGCGGGCATGGCGGGCTCCTTTGAGGCTTGTCCTGCGACAATGGGTAGGGGTGCATCGGGGCGAACTCAAGAGTAAACATCTTGCCGAAACCGCGATTCCCAGCTAGGCCGAGACTATGTTTATACTTGCTGCACTCTATCATTTTACCCCGTTTGAAGACCCCGCCGCGATGCAGGGGCCGCTCCAAGACATTTGCCGAGAAAATGGAATTTCTGGCTCTCTTCTGATTGCGCGTGAGGGGATCAATGGGACAATCGCGGGCCACCGTGCGGGGCTTGATACCGTCCTTGGCTATATCCGTGCGCTGCCTGGCTGTGCCACGCTGGAGTGGAAGGAAAGCACCGCCACGAGCCAGCCGTTTGCGCGCATGAAAGTGAAGCTCAAGAAAGAGATTGTCACGATGGGCCAGCCCGATGTGGACCCGCGGGCCCATGTGGGCAACTATGTGGAGCCAGAGGACTGGAACGCGCTTATCCTGTCAGAAGATGTGGCTGTGATTGACACGCGCAACGACTATGAAGTGGCGATCGGCACATTTGAAGGCGCGGTTGATCCTATGACTGCGAGCTTTCGTGACTTTCCGGCTTGGTGGGAAGAGAACAAGGAGCGCTTTCACAACAAGCGGATCGCGATGTTCTGCACGGGCGGCATTCGCTGCGAGAAGTCGACAAACTATTTGCTCGGACAAGGGATTGAAGATGTCTACCACCTGAAGGGTGGTATTCTGAAGTATCTTGAGAAAGTGCCTGAAGAGCAGAGCACGTGGAACGGGGAATGCTTTGTCTTTGACGGGCGTGTCTCGGTGGGCCACGGCTTGCGCGAGGGGCCCCATGAGCTCTGTCATGCGTGTCGCCGTCCTGTCCTGCCAGAAGATAAGGCGCGGGCAGAGTGGGAGCAGGGGGTTTCGTGTCATCACTGCATCGGCGAGACGACGGAGAGCGACAAGACCCGCTTTCGCGAGCGTCAGAAGCAAATCCGCCTTGCGGCCGAACGCGGCGAACAGCACATTAAGGTGGACGCGCCTGTCGAACCGCTGGGCTAAAGGCTTGTTTGGCGGGCGGCCTGTTTACCGGGCTATGGGCCAAATAGCGCTCATGGACAGGGGTCTTTGACTTATGTCCTGTTCGGCCAGCTCCGTAATATGCCAGCCTGATCCCATCTGACATCCACCACCTGAAGGGGATTCGAAAATGTATAGACTGCTTTTGACCATACCGCTTGTTGCTGCGCTTGGAGCTTGCGATACGACAGACCAGAGCATGGCGGCAGGCGCGCTTGGCGGCGCTTTGATCGGTGCGGCTGTGTCGAGTTCTGATGATCGGGCCAAGGGGGCGATCATCGGCGGCGTTGCGGGCGCAGTTGCTGGCAACCTGATCGGAAAAGCTCCGACGGCGGGTGACTGTGTGTATCAAAACCCAGACGGTAGCCGCTACGTGGCACGCTGCCCCGCCTGATCTGAAGCGATCTGAATAAAGACAGAAGCACCGCAGTGATGAGCTGCGGTGTTTTCAGTTTTGATTCTGCCTATGGTTGAGTGACAGAGTATCACAAGACGCAGGATTCTGCTCACAAGCGATGCGCAATCGTTTGTGGAGCAGTCGTCAGGTAACGAGTGATATTTGGGAGCTGTTCTGATTCATCAGAGGGTATTCAGTTATTTAGGTTCATTTCTGGCCGTTACAGAAGGGTTTGACGCGCGCCTGGAAGGCGTTGTGCTGTGCCTATGTGGCCGGAGATGCAGCGCATGAGTATCAGTAAGCGGCTGATGGATGTGATGTTATCAAGTCTTCTTATAGTTGTTCTATCCCCTGTGGCGCTTGTGATCGCCGGGGTGATCAAGCTGTCTGATGGGGGAGATGTATTCTATATCGCTGAGCGGATGCGGGCGGTGAATGTGCCGTTTCAATTCTGGAAATTTCGCACCATGAAGCAGGATGAAGTTGAGGCTGTTCTTTCAGGCGGGCATACTGCGGGGCGTGTGACACGCGTGGGCCGTTTTTTGCGACGAACACGCCTGGACGAGTTACCACAGCTGATCAACATTTTGCGTGGCGATATCAGCTTTGTTGGGCCGCGCCCGCCACTGCGACGCTATGTGGAGATGTGTCCTGATGTTTATGGCGAGGTCTTAAAAACGCGCCCTGGTGTGACGGGCTTGGCGACGCTGGCCTATCATCGCCGCGAGGAGGCTCTGCTTGCGCCCTGTCAAACGGCCGAAGAGGCAGAGGCAATCTATGTGCGTTCCTGCATCCCAGCGAAGGCGCGGCTTGATTTGATTTATGCGCGCGAGCAGAGCCTTTGCTATGATGTGCAGCTGATGGTTGCGACTGTCTTTAAACGCGTGCCGCTCAGAGCGCCTCGAGGCCGCTTTTCAAGGCGGTAAAGCTGTCGGCCTTGTCCATATGGGCGTGCAAGCGGGCGTTGTATCCGCCTTCTGTGCTGAGAGACTGCAAGAGAGGCGCAAGCGGGCTTGCTGACAGGTTTGCCGCGATGAGACTGCGCAGGAAGTCTTGTGCTTTTGTTGCTTCGGCCCCTTTGTCAGCGGCCCAATCAGCGGCTGTCAGCAGCATTTGCACGACGGGGGACAGAACGGCTTGGGCCGAAAGCATGGCGCGGAACTCGGCCTCAGTTTCCATATTGAAGACATCATGCGCCGCGAAAATATCGGACACGAGAGCAGACTGTGGAAAAGCGATCAGGGGCGAGCGGGTCTGCGCAATTGCGGGGAAAGGGAGGACGAGGCTTTCGGCTGTCGCAGGGCCAATTAGGGACTGCACCTCGGAAAGCGGCAGATCGGCTATGAAAGAGATCACACGTTGGCCTTCTCGAAAGGTGAGCGCAGGGAGAAGCTCACGCGCGATGTCGGGCATGAGGCCGAGAAAAAGCACATCTGCCGCAGCGGTGACGTCTGCGTTGGAAGCTACGGCCACGTTTTCGTAGGCGGCGCTTAGCATGGCGGCGTTGGCTTCGGAGCGCTCCGAGACTGTGATCAGGTGACCGAGTGGCGCCAGGGCGTGCACGACAGCTGTTGCGATTGTTCCTGTGCCAAGAAAACCGATTTTCATGTGGCTGCTCCTTGTGAGGATGTGTTCAGAATGAAAAAGCCCGCGCGGGGTGAGGGCGCGGGCTTTGGATATTTAAGGCAATCAGAAAAAGCTGCTTAGCGTTTGCGATCGCGCCGCGAGGACATGGGCTGGAAGGCCACGCCAACATGCGCTTCGCAGTAGGGCTTGCCTGACTGTGTGTGCAGGCCACAGAACCAGAAATCATCTGTGGCGGGGTCGCCAACAGGCCATTTGCAGGTACGCTCGGTCAATTCCATGAGTGTGAGACGTTTTGCCTTTTTCTCAATTTCGCTGACTTTTGCGAGAGCTTCGGCGCTGATCTCGTTGTTTGAGGGCTGCGGTGGAAGCGGCTGGCCCGCCGGAATGATGGCACGGCGCGCAGGGCTTTTGGGAATAGGCTTGGCTTCGACCTCACCCTCGGACTCAGGCTCTGCAGCAGGTGCAGGCTCAGCCACTTTTGCTGCAGCCTTGGGTGGCGCGGCTTTGGGCTTTGACGGCTTTTTGGGCGCACTTGGAGCGGCGGCTTTGGCATCTGGCTTGGCCGCACCTGTTGTGGTGCGGTTGGATAGACCAAGGCGGTGTACCTTGCCGATCACAGCGTTGCGGGTGACGCCACCAAGCTCTTTGGCGATCTGGCTGGCCGACTGGCCTTCGCCCCACATCTTTTTCAATACTTCTACGCGTTCGTCTGTCCAGGACATGCGGTTTCCTTGAGGTTGGGGGGCCGTGCGCACGAGGCGGGCCAGAACTTGGATCAGCGCCCTATACTAAGCATCGTGGGCGCAGATACAAGGTGCAGAATCACTTCGAGGGTGATGCGGCCGACTTGAGATGGCTTTCGCGCCACGCCAGAAGCCCCGCACCGGAGAGAATGGTCAGCGCGCCGACCGCTGAGACGACATCTGGCCATGCGCCAAACAGGGCTGCATCATAAGCGGCGGCGAAGATCAATGTGGTGAATGCAAAGGGCGCAATATAGCTGGCTTCGGCGCGGGCCATGGCATTGACGAAGAAGAACTGGGCCATGGCCATTGCAGAGCCGACGCCTGCAAGGACGAGCCATTGCGAAGGACTGGGCATTTGCCATACGGGGAGCACCGCGAGGCTCGCAATGATCAGGCCGATCGCGTTGTTGACGAACAGAATTTGCAGTGGCGGCTCAGAATTTGCGAGGCGTTTGATCAGGATCACTTCGAGCCCCATAAAAACCGCAGCGCCGAGGGCCAAGAGCGCACCTGCCTCGAAGCTTGCGGGGGAGGGACGCAGAAGCACAAGCGCACCCAGAAAAGCAATGGCAGCCGCGCTCCAGCGCACGGGGCCGACCCGCTCGCCCAGAAGCGGAATGGCGAAGACCATTGCAAAGACTGGGTTGAGGAAGCTGATCGCTGTGGCATCTGCCATGGGAATAAACGCGACGGCGGCAAACATCAGAGTGACGCCGCTCCAGCCGAGCAGTGAACGTGCAGTGTGGAGCCGCAGGTTTGGCCGTGAAATCTTCTGCCGGGTGGCTGTGACCACGGCGCTGATCAGCACAAAGGCGAAAAGAAAGCGGCCATGGCTGATCTGTAAGGGATGCAATGGTGTGCCAAAGCGTGGATCAGACGCGAGCTTGGCCATCAGCGTGGAGCTCGCGATAAAGAAAGTTGCTGTGAGCATGAGCATCACGGCGAGGCGCGCATTGGGGAGGGCGAGAGCTTTCATGTGGAGAAGCGATAGAGAAGCCGCTGGCGGGGGCAAGAGGTTTTTGCTTCCCTTGGGGCAAGGGCGCTGCTAGATGGTCCGTATGTGCAACGCAGTGAACTCTTTCTTCTCACGACGCCGACGAGCGTAAGCTCGGCGACTGCACGGCTATGGGCGCGGCCATAAGGCGCTCTTTTCTGTCCCCCATGTTGACTATGCCCGCCTGCTTCGGCACTTATCGGGCTTCTTATAAGGATAAGACCTATGATCCCTTCTCTTTTGCCGACCTATAACCGTGCGCCCTTGAGCTTTGTCTCGGGCGAGGGCAGCTGGCTGACGGAAGCGGACGGGCGACGCTTTTTGGACCTTGGAGCGGGTATTGCTGTAAATGCTCTGGGGCATGCCAACCCTGCGTTGGTCGGGGCGCTCACGGAGCAGGCGGGGAAGCTCTGGCACCTCTCCAATCTCTACCAAATCCCGCAGCAGCAGGCTTTGGCGGAGAAGCTTGTCGAAGAGACTTTTGCGGACACCGTATTCTTTACCAACTCGGGCACAGAGGCCTGTGAGCTCGCCGTCAAAATGGCGCGCAAATATTGGTATGAGAAAGGGCAACCTGAGCGGGTTGAGATTATCACCTTTGAGGGCTCTTTCCATGGCCGCTCGGCGGCAGGCATTGCGGCCGCGGGCAGCGAAAAGATGACCAAGGGCTTTGGGCCGATCCTTGGCGGGTTTACCCATCTTCCATGGGGCGACCACGACGCTCTGCGCGCGGCTGTGAGCGAGAACACCGCGGCGATCCTGATCGAACCTGTGCAGGGCGAGGGCGGTATTCGTCCGCTGCCTGACCAGTGCCTGAAGGGGCTGCGCGATATCTGCGACGAGACGGGTGCGCTGCTGATCTTGGATGAGGTGCAATGTGGCGTGGGCCGCACTGGGAAACTCTTTGCCCATGAGTGGTCAGGGATTGAGCCTGATATCATGATGGTCGCGAAGGGCATTGGCGGGGGCTTCCCGCTCGGGGCTGTGCTGGCCCGTGAAGAGGCCGCGAGCGGAATGGTTGCGGGGACGCATGGCAGCACATACGGGGGCAACCCTCTCGCCTGCGCTGTTGGTCTCAAGGTAATGGAGATTGTTTCGGACCCTGCGTTTCTGGCCGAGGTGAACGCCCGCGCGGGTGGCTTGCGCCAGAAGCTTGAGGGCTTGGTTGCGGCGCATCCTGATGTGTTTGAAGGCGTGCGCGGCGCGGGGCTGATGCTGGGCCTGAAGTGTAAGGTTGCGCCGATTGACGTTGTGAAGGCGGGGTATGAGGCGGGTGTGCTCTCTGTCCCTGCTGCGGATAATGTGGTGCGGCTTTTGCCAGCGTTGAACATTACGGAGAGTGATATTTCTGAGGCGGTGGCGCGCCTTGATAAAGCCGCGAGCGCGGTCAGTGAAGGACTTAAGGCATGAACCATTTTCTCGACATTCATAAGACGAGCAAGGACGACTTGCGCGGTATTATTGACCAAGCGGCGGCAATGAAAACGGCGCGGGCTGGACGGCCCAAGGGTGCGCTTGATGACGAGCGCCCGCTTGAGGGGCAGATGGTTGCGCTGATTTTTGAAAAGCCCTCCACGCGAACGCGGGTGAGCTTTGATGTGGGTGTGCGTCAGATGGGGGGGCAGACCATGCTTCTGACGGGCAGTGAAATGCAGCTTGGCCACGGAGAAACGATTGCGGATACCGCGAAAGTGATGAGCCGCTATGTCGACCTGATCATGATCCGCACGTTTGATGAGTCTGTGCTGCTGGAAATGGCGGAGCATGCGACTGTGCCTGTGATCAACGGGCTCACGGACCGTACGCATCCTTGCCAGATCATGGCGGATGTTCTGACCTATGAGGAGCACCGCGGCTCTATCAAGGGCAAGAAAGTGGTGTGGTGTGGCGATGGCAATAATGTCTGTGCGTCCTTCCTGCATGCGGCGGCGCAGTTTGGCTTTGATATGGTCTTTACGGGGCCAAGCCAGCTTGACCCTGAAGACGAATTCATCGGCCTTGCTCGTAAAGCAGGTGTGAGCGTGAGCCTTGAGCGGGATGCGAAGACTGCTGTGCAGGGTGCGGATCTTGTTGTCACTGACACATGGGTGAGCATGCATGACGGGCAAAGCACCAAAGAGCGCCGCCATAATATGCTGCGGCCCTATCAAGTGAATGAAGACCTGATGCGACATGCCAAGCCTGATGCGCTGTTTATGCATTGCTTGCCTGCGCATCGCGAGGACGAGGCGACGAGCGCTGTGATGGACGGGCCGAACTCTGTGATCTTTGACGAGGCGGAGAACCGTCTTCATGCGCAGAAGGCTGTGGTGCGCTGGTGCCTAGGCAAATAGGCGCATTTTTCTGGCTGTGCTTGGGTGGGCCCAAGCACACGGAGCGAGAGGGCTCCCCCGGGATATTTTTGAAGAGAAGAAGCAGGGCGTTTTTGCTAGATGCTTGCGCTTGGGGTTTTGTCCAATAGGATGGTAGCGCGATCAGGGGAGTGCTGACGGTGCGCGCGAATATCGGTGTATACGGGCTTGGTGTGATGGGCAGTGCTTTGGCGCTGAACCTTGCCGAGAAGGGCTTTGATGTTGCGGTGACAAACCGTGAGGTGAGCTGGATCGCCGACTTTGTTGCAGAGGCGGGGCCGTTGGCCGAGCGCGTGCATCCGCATTCTGAACTCGCTGCCTTTGTGGCTGGGCTGAAAGCACCTCGGGTGATTCTGTTTATGATCCCGTCGGGCGCGCCTATGGACAGCATGATCGCGGCGGTCACGCCGTTGCTTGAGGCGGGTGATACGATCATCGACGGGGGCAACGCGAATTTTCACGATACGCGGCGACGCGCGCAAGCGCTGGCCCAGCAGGATCTGCACTTTGTCGGTATGGGCGTTTCAGGCGGCGAGAAGGGTGCGCGGTATGGGCCGTCCATGATGGTTGGTGGTACGGCGCATTCCTGGAGCCAGCTTGAACCGATGTTGAGGGCTATTGCCGCGCAATATGAAGGCGTGCCTTGTGTGGCGCATCTGGGGCCTGACGGGGCGGGGCATTTTGTGAAGACCGTGCACAACGGGATTGAATATGCCGATATGCAAATGATCGCGGAGGCTTATGGGCTGATGCGCTTCGGGCTTGGAATGAGTGCGCCGGAGATTGGTGCGCAGTTTGAGGCTTGGGATAAGGGGCCGCTGCGCTCTTATCTTGTGGAAATTACAGGCGCGCTTTTGCAATACGAGGAGGCGGGCGTTCCGTTTGTCGACCATATCCGTGATGCGGCAGGTCAAAAAGGCACGGGACGCTGGACTGTGATCGAAGCGCTGCAGATGGGGCAGAGCGCGAGTATGATTGAAGCGGCCATTGGTGCGCGCAGCTGGTCGTCTGAAAAGGGCCTTCGCGCGCGGCTTGGCGTGCAATATGGCGCAGGGCGCGGCGTTGTTTCCGTCAGCTTGGATCAAATCGCGGATGCGTTGATGGCGGGGCGTATCTTGGCCTATGCGCAGGGCTTTCGCATTTTGAGGCAGGCTGCCGAGGAATATGACTGGCCGCTTGATTTTGCGCGGATTGCGCAAATTTGGCGGGCGGGCTGTATCATACGCGCGGCCTTGCTGGACGATATCGCCGAGGCTTTTGAGAACAGCGCCAGCCATAGCGGCCAGCTTTTGGAAGCGGAGGCGATTGCGGCCAAGCTTCAGGCTGCTCTGCCCGGCTTGCGGGCTGTTGCCGGCGCAGCACTGGGTGCGGGGCATCCTGCGCCTGCCTTGAGCAGTGCTGTCAGCTTCTTTGACAGCCTGCGGATTGGCAGTGGCACGGCCAATATCATTCAGGCGCAGCGAGACTTTTTTGGCCGCCACGGTTTTGAGAGGCTTGACCAAGAGGGCAAGCATCATGGACCGTGGTGGGGCTGAACGAAGCGCGAGGCTTAGTGTACGACGGCGGACAGAATATAGAAGATCAGCCCTGACATGACAGCGGCGGCGGGCACTGTGATGACCCATGCTGCGATGATTGTCATGAAGTGTGAACGGCGCACGAGCTTGCGACGACGGCGCTCTTCTGGGGCAATACGCTGTGCATCTGGCATTGCAACCGTGCTGGCACGCATGCGCTTTGCGGCGTCCCATTCACGGAAGAAGCCAACGCCAAAGACTGCGCCCACGGCAATATGTGTCGAGGATACAGGCAGGCCGAGCCAGCTTGCGATGATCACTGTGATTGCGGCTGAGAGTGAGACGCAATAGGCGCGCATCGGGTTGAGCTTTGTGATCTGTGAGCCGACCATGCGGATCAGTTTGGGGCCAAAGAGGAAGAGGCCGAAGCTGATCCCGAAGGCGCCGATGATCATGACCCACATCGGGATCGCGACTTTGTCAGCAAAGCTGCCGTATTCGGCGGCGTGCACGATGGCTGCGAGGGGGCCAACCGCATTGGCTACATCATTGGCCCCGTGAGCGAAGCTGAGCAGTGCTGCCGAGATAACCAGTGGGATGCCGAAGAGGGTTTTGAGAGATTTGTTTCGGTTTTCAAGCCCTTCAGACTGACGGCGGATCAGTGGGATTGTTACAAGCCATGCCGCGACACCAAGCGCGAGGCCGATGGCCAGAGCTGTCGGAAGATCGATCTTCATGATGCGCTTGAGGCCCTTGAGGGCAAGGTATGAGGCGAAAGCGCCTGCCATGATACCAACAAGGATTGGAACCCACTTTTTGGCGGCTGCGATCTTGTCTTCTTGATAGATCACACGCGATTTGATCAGTGCGAGGAAGGCAGCGGCAATGGCTCCGCCCAGAACAGGAGAGATGACCCAGCTCGCGGCAATGGCGCTCATGGTGGGCCAGTTGACAGCGGAGAGGCCCGCGGCAGCGATGCCTGCGCCCATGACGCCACCGACAACAGAGTGTGTTGTCGAGACAGGCGCGCCGACCCATGTGGCGAGGTTGACCCAGAGCGCAGCAGAAATCAGCGCGGCCATCATCGCCCAGATGAACACATCGGCAGAGGCCATTGTAGAGGGGGCAATGATGCCTTTGGAAATTGTGGAGACCACATCACCGCCCGCGAGGAGCGCGCCGGCGCTTTCGAAGACAACGGCGATGGCGATGGCGCCGCTAAGTGTGAGCGCGTTGGCGCCAACGGCGGGGCCCATGTTGTTGGCGACATCGTTTGCGCCGATGTTGAGCGCCATGTAGGCGCCGAAGACGGCGGCGAGGATGACCACGTAGTTTTGCGGCTCAAAGCCGAAGAAGATTGCAGCGGACAGGCCAGCGAGGACCATAAAGGCAAGCGCTATGCCTGGGCCCATCATGGGGCGTGCAACATACTGGGTGGCATTTTCCAGATAGGATAGGCGGTGCAGGTCGCGGTCGAGTGTTTCGAGGTGATCGGCGTCGTGCTTATTGAAATCTGTCATTTTGCCCCCCTTGGCGTTCCCGCTCGGTTAGAGAAGGTTGGGGCGTAATTCAATCAATTTGTCATAAAACTGATACAAAACTGTTACAAACTGCGCAGCATGTCCTGCAGCTGGGGCTCTTGCACCATGTTTGCGGCTTCTGCCGGGCTGACCCATTTGCGCTTGCGCTGGGAGGCTTCTGGGTAGTCATCGCGCATTTCGTTGACTTTCACGGAGAAGACCAATGTTTCAACTGCCACAGGTAGCCCGCCTTTAAGCTCTTTGTCATAATTGTAGAAACCAAGTGCTTTGCCCATGACGGTGCCTTTGCGCACGCCTGCTTCTTCCCAAGCTTCTTGCAGCGCGGCTTCAGAGGCGTTTTTCCCATCAATCGGCCAGCCCTTGGGAATGATCCAGCGGCCCGTATCCCGCGAGGTGACGAGCAGGATTTCTTTGTCGTCGGTGTCGTTGGCTTGCTTGTAGCACAATGCTGCGACTTGCAGCCGCTTTGGACGACGCAGAAACGGGCTGAGGAGCTCGCTCCAAGCTTTTTGGAATTGTTTATTCATAAGTGACTGACTAACTGCCGCGATTTTATTATTGATTAACACGCGTATACCACTTTTTTTCTGCAATTGCAAAGGCGGCGCTCAGGAGCGGCGTTTTGTACGCAGCGTTGGGTCTGCGTCGCGGGGGTCTTCGGGCCACGGGTGGCGGGGATAGCGGCCACGCATGTCTTTGCGCACATCAGAATAGGAGCTATCCCAGAATGCGGGGATATCCATTGTGGTTTGCACGGGGCGCTGGGCGGGCGACAGGAGCGTGACGCGCAGAGGCTTGCCTGCGACTTGGGGGTGGGTGCGCTGGCCGAACATTTCCTGAATGCGCAGCGAGATTTCGGGGTCATTGCCCGCGTAATCAATCGGGATCTGACGGCCCAAGGGCGTGGTGAAATGAGCGGGGGCATGCTGCGCCAAGAGCTGGGTTTGTTCGTAGGTCAGCTGCGCTTGGAGCGCTGAATGGATGTCAAAGGACTTCCACTGCGCATCTGTTTTTACGCTTGTAAGATAAGGTGCAAGCCAAACCTCCAATGTCTCAAGGAGCGCTGTGTCGGACATATCGGGCATCTCGTGGCCTGCTTGCGTCAGAAGAGCAACGCGCGCGCGCAGGCGCTCGGCGGCAGGAGAGGGCTTGAGGCCGAGCTCGCGGATGCCGTCGCACATGGCGCGGGCTATATCGTCTTGCGGCGCGTCTTTCCACATTCGCGATTGCAGGGCGAGTTGGCCAAAGCGCTCTTCCTCCAGCGCCATCACGCGGCGCTCGCGGCGGGACCAATGACAAGAATTTTGCCATGTGATGTCGGGAGCGAAGACCTCACGCAGCTCGGCTTCTGATATCTGGAGCGCAGCGCGAATGCGGGCCTCGCGCGGATGACCGTCGGTATCTGTCACGACAAGCAGGCGGGCGGCGGCGAGTGGATCGTCATCGGCAAGATATATGCCTTTGCCGCCCGATGTGAGAAAGCGTGGCGCATCTCCTGTGCGGCGCAGTGCGATGCGATCAGGATAGGCGAGCGCGGCCATTTGAGCGGGAGAATAGGCTGTAGTGACATCGGGCGCTGTGCGGGCGAGGCGCTTGGCCTCGGTGCGGACTTGGGCAAGCGCGGCGTGATTGACCTGATGGGGCACAGCACGGGGGTTTTCCAGCGCTTTGAGGCGCAAAGCGAGATCGGCGGGTGCGCCCTTGAGAATATCGCGCTCACTCAGAAGTGCTGCGACGGGTGCGGCGGTTTTGCCCGCGAGGGCGAGCATATGGCCAAGGCGCGGGTGTACGGGTAGGGCCGCGAGCATGCGGCCATGAGCTGAAATGCGATGCTCTGTATCAAGCGCACCAAGGGCCTGAAGGAGGCTTTGTGCCTCTGCGAGTGTGCCTTCGGGGGGAGCTGTGAGCAGGGGCAAATCAGCGCTGCCCCAAAGGGCGAGTTCAAGGGCGAAAGGGGCAAGATCAGCCACCTCAATTTCAGCGGGCGCAAAGGCGGGCAGCGCGCCTTCTTCGCCCCGTGTCCAGAGGCGATAGCAGGTGCCTGTCGCCACACGGCCAGCGCGGCCTTGGCGCTGGGTGGCTTCTGCACGGCTGACCTTTTCTGTAACGAGGCGGGAGAGGCCAGAGCCTGCGTCATAGCGCGCGCGGCGGGCGAGGCCTGCGTCAAGCACCACGCGGACATCTTCGATGGTCAGAGAGGTTTCGGCGATGGAGGTTGCTAACACGATTTTGCGGCCAGCCTTTGCGGGGCGGATGGCGGCTTGCTGATCCTTGAAGGGGAGTGCGCCGAAAAGCATGTGAACCGAGACGCCCTCGGGGACGCGTGCATCGAGCTGGGCGGCCGCGCGGCGAATTTCGCCTTCGCCTGGGAGGAACGCGAGGATGCCGCCCTCTGTCTCGGGCAGTACGCTGAGGATTTGCGCTGCCATGGCTTCGGCAATCCGTGCGCTCTTGGGAAGCGGCTTTTCAAGCCAACGGGTCTCAACAGGAAAGCTGCGGCCTTCGGATGTGACCACGGGTGCGCCGCCCATGAGCGCGGCGACGGGGGCGGCATCTAGCGTGGCAGACATCACCAGCAGCCTGAGATCATCGCGCAGGGCTTCGCTGATTTCGAGGCACAGGGCGAGGCCGAGATCGGCATTGAGCGAGCGTTCGTGGAACTCGTCAAAGATCACCATGCCCACGCCTGAAAGCTCTGGATCAGATTGCAACATGCGGGTGAGGATGCCCTCGGTGACAACTTCGACACGGGTTTGCTTGCTTGTCTTGCTTTCGCCGCGGATGCGGTAGCCGACTGTTGCCCCGACCTCCTCCCCGAGTGTGGAGGCCATATATTCGGCGGCGGAGCGTGCGGCGAGGCGGCGCGGCTCAAGCATGAGGATGCGGCCAGTGACGAGACCTGAACTCAGCAATGCAAGGGGTACTACTGTTGTTTTACCCGCGCCGGGAGGGGCTTGAAGCACCGCGCGCGTGCCGCTTTGAAACGCGGCGAGGAGCGCGGGGAGCGCATCATGGATCGGCAAGTTTTGCATGTCCCTTTGGAGCATGGCGCGGGCTGGACAATCAAGCGGCAAAGAGGGCATATTTTGGCGCATGGATATTGAAGCAGTAGCAGACCGAATTCTGGATGGGGACCGCCGCGCTCTGGCGCGGGCGATTACGCTTGTGGAAAGTGGCCGCGAAGACCACCGCGCGGAGGCCCGTGCCCTTCTGGAGCGCCTGAAGGGGGCAGGGCGGCAAGCCTTGCGGATCGGACTTTCGGGCACGCCAGGCGTGGGCAAGTCGACGTTTATCGAAAGCTTTGGCTTGATGCTTGTGAAGGCAGGGCTGCGCGTTGCTGTGCTGGCGGTCGATCCAAGCTCGGCGCGCTCCGGGGGGTCTATTCTGGGCGATAAGACTCGGATGGAGTTTCTGAGCCGAGAGCCTGCGGCGTTTATCCGCCCCTCGCCCAGCCAGACCCAGCTTGGGGGTGTGGCACGGCGCACGCGGGAAGCTGTTGCACTCTGTGAGGCGGCTGGGTTTGATGTTGTCTTGATCGAAACTGTTGGGGTGGGCCAGTCGGAGACCGTTGTGGCGGAAATGTCTGATCTCTTTGTGCTGTTGCTGGCCCCTGCAGGGGGCGACGAGCTTCAGGGTGTGAAGCGCGGCATTATGGAGATGGCTGACCTGATCCTTGTGAACAAGGCGGATGGTGATCTGAAATCGGCGGCGACACGGACTTGCGCGGACTATGCGGGCGCGCTGAGGCTTTTGCGCAAGCGGGCTCAAGACCCTGAAGGCTACCCGAAGGCTATGACTGTTTCGGCGCTGGAAGAGCATGGGTTGTCTGTGGCTTGGGAGGCGATGTGCGAGCTTAATGATTGGCGGCGCGCCAATGGGCATTTTGACGGAACACGCGCGCGACAGGCGCGGCATTGGTTTGCTGAAGATGTACGCCAAGGGCTATTGGCGCGGCTTCAAACAGGCGAGATGCGCAGTGTGATGGATGCGCTTGCGGCAGAGGTTGAGGCCGGACAGATGACCCCCTCGGCCGCGGCGGCAGAGGCGCTTGAAAAGCTTGGCGGCTAAGCGCGGCTTTCGGAAAGATTGAACAAGGGTTTTGGGCGGGCGAAAAATGCGCCATGCCTGTGGCGCGTGTGGGCCGCATGTGCTTGATTTGTCCGCAATTGCGCCGCCAGAATTGTTCTCCGAAATAGGAGTGCAACCATGGCCATCCGCTATTTGAAATCATCCGACACCACCGCCGAAGCGCAAGCCGGCGCAGATGTGCGCGACACCGTCTCTGTGATGTTGGCGCGGATCAAGGCGGGGGGCGAAGCGGCGGCCCTTGATTATTCCAAGCGCCTTGATGGTTGGGATGGCGATATTGTGGTCACTGAAGCGGCTGTTGCGCAAGCTGTGCGGGCTGTTCCGCAAGGGCTCAAGGATGATATTGCTTGGGCGCATGACAATATCCGCCGCTTTGCCGAGGCCCAGATGGCGACGGTGAGCGAAATGGAAATAGAGCTGCGGCCCGGGCTTTTTGCGGGGCAAAAGCTTATTCCGCTGCACGCTGCGGGGGCTTATGTGCCTGGGGGGCGTTATGCGCATATTGCCAGCGCGTTGATGACCATCACGACGGCAAAGGTGGCGGGGGTCAGTCACATTACGGCGTGTTCACCGCCAAAGCCTGACCAAGGCATTCACCCAGCGATCCTTTATGCGATGCAGCTTGCGGGCGCGGACCGCATTCTTGCAATGGGGGGTGTGCAAGGGGTTGCTGCGATGGCGGGGGGGCTGTTTGGCGCGGCGCCTGCGGATATCCTGATCGGACCGGGGAACGCATATGTTGCCGAAGCCAAGCGGCAGATGTTTGGCCCTGTGGGCATTGATATGTTTGCGGGACCGACCGACAGCATGGTGATCGCGGACGGATGTGCGGACGCGTATACCGTGGCTTGGGATCTCGTGTCTCAGGCGGAGCATGGGCACAATTCGCCCGTTTGGCTTGTTAGTGACAATGGGGCGTTTGCGCAGCTTGTCATGAAGCTTGTGCCGCAGCTTATGGCGGAGCTGCCCGAGAGCAACCGTGCGGCGGCAGAGGCAGCGTGGCGGGATCTTGGCGAAGTGATCTTATGTGACACGCGTGAGGAGATGGCCGAGGTGGCCAACCGATACGGGCCTGAGCATTTGCACGTGCAGGCGGCTGAGCTTGACTGGTGGTCTGATGCGCTGACGTCTTATGGCTCGCTGTTTTTGGGTGAGGAGACGACTGTCAGCTTTGGGGACAAAGCGGCCGGGCCGAACCATACGCTGCCCACATCAGGCGCGGCGCGATATACGGGCGGGCTTTCTGTGCATAAGTTTCTTAAAACCGTGACGTGGCAACGCGTTCAGGCCAAAGCTTTGCCAGAGCTTGCGCGAGTGACAGCGAGTATTTCTCGCCATGAGGGCATGGAGGGCCACGCGCGTGCAGCCGATATCAGGCTTGAGAAGCAACGCGCCAAACTGAGACTGGCGGCGGGCTGAAGAAGCGTACCTTCCGAGCTGCTTTAGCCGCAGATTTGCTCTGCGGTGTCTGCGTATTCGCGGTACTTTTTCCAGAAACGTTCGTTGTTTGGATTGTCCGACTGGCGGATGTCCTGCGCTTTTTGGGGATTGCTGTAAAAGGACGCTGCGAGCGACTGATCGCGGCCAGAGAGGCTCATATCGGCGACAGCCTGAATGCAGCCGCAGAGCTGACGTGAGCGTGCTTTGCGATCGGACATCAGGCAGGCGCGGGAAATTGGTCCAGAGGCGGAACCGACAGCAATAGGCGCTTTGGGTGCATAGCGTGCGGCGGATTTGTAACCCCCTCCCCCACAAGACGCGATAAGCGCAAGGGAGGCCAGGGCGGTAAACGTGATCTTGAAACTCATGGAAACTGCTCTCTTTGAGGCTTTTCAGCCTATTTGGTACAATATGGTCGAATTTACGCAGATTTTCAATGACAAGCGCGTGAAGTCTTGCGCTTTGGCTGCGCCAAATCGCCCGAGGGCGCCTCGGCCCTGACGGGCCTCGGCGCGGGGCGCTTTAATTGCGATGGAGGTCTGTGTGGTTGGGGGCGGATTTTGATATTTTTGGAAAGAGGAATGGGGTGGCTTGCACTTCTTTTGATGGGGTGGGTGATATTGGAACCGCAATTTCGAATTTGCAATCGTCTGGGGGCTTGCTCGACTGCAAGGTAGCTTGACGAGGCAGGGATTCCACATCATATCCCAATCCATGACAGACCTTACACACATACGCAATTTCTCGATCGTGGCGCATATTGACCACGGGAAATCCACGCTTGCTGACCGGCTTATTCAGGAGACGAATACAGTCGCTGCTCGGGATATGAAGGAGCAGATGCTAGATGCGATGGACATCGAGCGCGAGCGCGGGATTACGATCAAGGCGAACACCGTACGGATCGAATATACTGCGCAGAATGGTGAGAATTATGTGCTCAATCTGATCGACACGCCGGGGCATGTCGACTTTGCTTATGAGGTCTCCCGCTCGATGCGCGCGGTTGAGGGCTCTTTGCTTGTTGTGGACAGCACTCAGGGCGTCGAAGCGCAGACGCTGGCCAACGTCTATCAGGCGATTGATGCGGACCACGAGATTGTGCCTGTGCTCAACAAGATCGACTTGCCTGCGAGCGAATGTGACCGTGTGGCCGAGCAGATCGAAGATGTGATCGGGATTGACGCCTCAGGCGCAATCCGTGTTTCGGCAAAGACCGGTGTTGGCATCAAGGAAACGCTTGAGGCCGTCGTCAATCTTTTGCCTGCGCCCAAGGGCGACCGCGCGGCGCCGCTCAAGGCGATGCTCGTTGACAGCTGGTATGACAGTTATCTTGGCGTGATTGTTCTGGTGCGGATCATGGATGGGGTGCTCAAGAAGGGCGACACCATCATGATGATGCAAAACGGCTCCAAGCATCATGTGGACCGTATTGGCGTGTTTCGCCCCGCTATGCAGCCTGTGGACGAGCTAGGACCAGGGGAGATCGGCTTTCTGACCGCTTCCATCAAGCAGGTGCGCGACACCAAGGTGGGCGACACGATCACCCATGACAAGCGCCCCACGGAAAAGGCGCTGCCGGGCTTTAAGCCCTCTGTGCCTGTTGTGTTCTGTGGCTTGTTCCCTGTGGACAGTGCCGAGTTTGAAGACCTGCGCGACGCGATTGAAAAGCTGGCGCTGAATGATGCGAGCTTTAGCTACGAGATGGAAACATCTGCGGCGCTGGGCTTTGGCTTTCGCTGTGGGTTCCTCGGGCTGTTGCACCTTGAGGTGATCCGCGACCGTATCGAGCGCGAGTATGACATTGAACTCATCACCACTGCGCCGAGCGTTATTTACCACGTTTATATGAAAGACGGCACGATGCAGGAGTTGCACAACCCTGCGGATATGCCCGACCTCACCTATGTGGACCACTTGGAAGAGCCGCGCATCAAGGCGACGATCCTTGTGCCCGACGAATACCTCGGGGACGTTTTGAAGCTTTGCCAAGACCGTCGCGGTATCCAGATGGACCTGACCTATGCGGGCAGCCGTGCCATGGTGGTCTATGACTTGCCACTCAACGAGGTTGTGTTTGATTTCTATGACCGTCTGAAGAGTGTGACCAAGGGCTATGCGAGCTTTGACTATCAGATGCTGGGGTATCGCGAGGATTACCTCGTGAAGATGTCGATCCTTGTGAACGACGAACCAGTCGACGCCTTGAGCACCATGGTGCACCGCGACCGCGCCGATACGCGCGGGCGGGCGATGGTGGAAAAGCTCAAAGACCTGATCCCGCGGCACATGTTTAAAATCCCGATTCAGGCGGCGATTGGCGGCAAGGTGATTGCCCGCGAAACGCTGTCTGCGATGCGCAAGGACGTGACCGCGAAGTGCTATGGCGGCGACGCTTCACGCAAGCGCAAGCTGTTGGACAAGCAGAAGGCTGGTAAGAAGAAAATGCGCCAGTTCGGGAAAGTGGATATCCCGCAGGAAGCGTTTATTTCGGCGCTGAAGATGGATGGGTGAGAACTCTGCATTTTATCAGATAAAGCTCAGAACAATGAGACTAACATTTCTTAGATAACATTCGGAGTAACTTTTAAGGGGTGGCAGTTGAGTAAAGCCGATAATCTGAGAAATGCCGTAATAGCTAATTTCCTCTGGCTCAATCGTCTGGCGGCAAGCGCTTC
>ENA-OWPI01001069-OWPI01001069.1-marine-metagenome-genome-assembly--contig:-NODE-1069-length-32539-cov-4.944581_pt1 | contig 32539 bp, 33 predicted proteins | sample MGYA00238138_ERZ651775 | MGnify/ENA primary metagenome ERZ651775 (study PRJEB26906, sample SAMN06265043) | marine metagenome | isolation source: Helgoland LTER site | place: Germany:Helgoland, sampling...
AATTAGAACCACCACCAGTACATCCAACTATTACGTCTGGATAATCACCTGCTATTTCTAACTGTTTAATACTTTCTTGACCAATGATTGTTTGATGTAATAAAACATGATTTAAAACACTACCTAAAGCATATTTTGTATCATCACGCTGAGCAGCCATTTCTACTGCTTCAGAAATAGCTATACCTAAGCTACCAGTACTATCTGGACTATTGGCTAATATAGCTCTTCCAGATTCTGTTTCATTACTAGGGCTGGCAACACATCTCGCACCAAAACTTTCCATTAATGCACGTCTATAAGGTTTTTGGCCGTAGCTGACTTTTACCATATATACATCAACTTCTAATCCAAAAATAGCACCTGCATATGCCAAAGAAGAGCCCCACTGACCAGCACCTGTTTCTGTAGTTAGTTTTTTTATACCTTCTTGTTTATTATAATAAGCCTGTGGTATTGCTGTATTTGGTTTATGACTTCCAGAAGGGCTTACACCTTCATATTTATAATAAATTTTTGCAGGAGTATCTAAAGCTTTTTCTAATTTTCTAGCTCTATATAAAGGACTTGGTCTCCACTGCCTATAAATATCTCTAACTTGATCAGGAATTTCTATTTCTCTATCTGTACTCACTTCTTGCATTATTAACTCATTAGGAAATAATGGAGCAAGATCAGCTGGGCCAATAGGTTCTCCAGTTCCCGGATTCAAAGGAGGAGCAAGTGGCGTTTTTAAATCAGAGGCTATATTATACCAATGCGTTGGCATATCGTATTCATTTAAATTAATTTTTATTCTATCATTTTCGTAATTTGTCTGATCTAGTGCAGATAATACATCCTGCTCACCTTTTTTAAACATATAACTCCCCTTAATATTTATTTCTTTGATTTAACCCATATGCCTCTATCATGCATTAATTTTATTTGATTATCAATGATTTTTGATTTGTATTCTTTATGTTTCATAGGCTTATTATTCAAGTATAAGTTCTTAGGGTAAATAGGGTCTTTATATAGCAATTGATATAATTCACTTCTAATATCTTTCATCCAGTTATCCCATTGAGCATTTTCCCTATGGTATCTGAGAGCTTCTATATCTACCACCCCAGAAACATAAGTTGAGGAACCTCCATAATCTTGTCTACCAACTATTTTTCCTTTATAATCAATAAGAGAAGACCTTCCTCCAAAAGTATCTATTGGAATATTACTTTCTTTTTGTAAATAGTATGTCCCCATATTTGGTGCTAAAACATACATATTATTATCTAACGCTCTGGCACGGCTTTGTATTTCGAATATCTCATTTCCTGTTGCAGGATGAGGATAAGATGCTCTATAAACAACCTCTGCTCCATTTAATGCAAGAGCTCTAGCATTTTCAGGATAAGAACCTTCATTAGCCATCATGATACCAAGTCTACCTATATCAGTTTCAACTACAGGCCAAAAAGCATCTAAATTATTTCCATATTTATCTATCCACCAATCATAAATATCGTGAGGACATACTGAGTGTTCAACTGGAAATAAAGGAGAAACTTTATAATGAATTAATATTACTTCTCCTGAAGGATCTATAATAAAACCACAATTAAAAAATCTATTTGGCCAATCTGGGTGTCTTGCTTTAGCCTGAGCTATAATATAAGTATCATATTCTCGAGCTAAACCTCCAAGCATATCTGTTTCCCATCCAGGAATATCAATACAACATGTTTTTGCAAAATCTTCGTGATCAGCATCTAGGACTTCATCATTAAAACCCTGCAATGCTCCTTCAGGTATAGCTATTAGTCTTACAGGCAAAGATAAGCTTGATAACCAAGAAGCTGCTTTTGTTAAGTGCTTAATATGGGTTAAGTTTTCCTTAATATCTGACCTATGCCTTATTCCTCTTACAGTAGGGATCAATCCAACTGCTGTATATGGCTTAATACTCATAATATCTCCCTTAAAATACAAATTAACAAAATTGGAGTCTGCACTTATATTTACATATAATATATATTCTTAATAGTCTTATCCTAAAATTGATAATAATTTATTTATAACATCTTTAGTTTTCGCTTCACCTCCTAAATCTGGAGTGAAAGGCCCCCCATCTTTAGCATATTTTTTTATAGCATTATTAATTCTATTGGCAGACTTATATTCTCCTAAATAATTTAGCATAAGAACCCCACTCCATATAGCACCTATAGGGTTTGCAATTCCCTTACCTACAATGTCAAATGCAGAACCATGAATAGGCTCAAACATAGATGGATATATTTTATTAGTATTAATATTTGCCGTAGCTCCTATTCCTAAACTACCTGTTAATGCAGATGCAAGGTCTGATAAAATATCTGCATGTAAATTTGTAGCAACAACGACATCTATTTTCTCTGGGTTATTAACCATTACTGCTGTGGCTGCATCTACTAATAGCTTACTTGTCTTAATTGAAGGGTATTTTTTACTAACCTCATAAAAAACCTTGTCCCAAAGCTTCATACCATGCCTTTGTGCATTAGATTTTGTAATTAATGTCAGATGCTTTTGTGGTCTTTTTAAAGCTAGCTTAAAAGCATATTCATGAATTCTTCTGCATCCTTCTCTGGTGAATATTGCTAATTCGCTTCCCATTTCTAAAGGAAGTCCTTTATGAACAATTCCTCCAGAGCCAGCATATTCACCCTCGCTATTTTCTCTGACTATTATCCAATCTATATTTTTTGCTAAATTTTCATTTAATGGTGTCTTAATTCCTTCCATATATTTAGATGGTCGGACATTTGCAAATTGATCAAGTTTCTGACAAATTTCTAATCTAAGTCCCCATAGGGTTATATCGTCATCAATATTTTTATCACCTACAGCACCAAAGAAAATTGCATCATGCATTTTTAATTTATCTAGACCATCGCTTGGCATCATTTTCTTATATTTTTTAAAATAAGCACTTCCCCATGGATAATACTTTAGCTTTATATAGATGTTATCTAACTCTAAAGCTTTATTTATAACTTTTATGCTGGCTAAAATCACTTCAGGGCCAATACCATCACCAGGTATGATAGCAATGTTATGTTTAAATTTTCTATTTTTATTTAATTTTTTCATATATAGTAAATCCTATAATATTTGAAGTATTATTATACATATAAATTATGGGAAATAGAAATGATTAATTATTCAGAAGATTTTAATAATAAAGTTGTAATAATTACTGGAGCTGGAAGCGGTATCGGAAAAGAAACTGCGCAAAGAATGATTGATAATGGAGCTAAAGTTGCTTTATGGGATTATAACCAAAACACATTAGAAGAAATACAAGCTAAATTGGGAAGTAATGCCATAGCTGTAAATGTAGATGTATCAGACGAGCAGTCTGTAAAAAAAGCAGCAGATAAAGTTAGAGAAAAACTTGGCTCAGCTTCTATTTTAGTAAATTGTGCAGGTGTAGCAGGAATAAATGCTACTATTGAGAACACTGAACCAGATGAATGGAGACGAGTAATAAATATTAATTTAACAGGAACCTTTTTATGCTGCAGAGAAATAATATCAGATATGGTAAAAAATAAATATGGAAGAATTGTAAATATAGCATCTGTTGCTGGGAAAGAAGGTAATCCAAATGCAGCGCATTATAGTGCTTCAAAATCAGGCGTCATAACCTTTACTAGGTCATTGGGTAAAGAATTAGCAGAAACTGGCATATTAGTAAACTGTATAACTCCTGCAGTTATTGAAACAGAAATGCTTTCTCAAGTATCGGATGAACATAAAGCCTATATGGTTTCTAAAATTCCAATGGGTAGAATGGGACAACCTAGTGAAGTAGCTTCCTTAATTTGTTGGCTTAGCTCTAAAGAATGTTCTTATAGTACCGCAGCGGCATTTGATTTGTCTGGAGGAAGATCAACTTATTAAGTAAATACTTAACATCAAGTATTTAATAATAAGAATTTAATTTTTGCTTTTTAATAATTTATGTAGTACTTAAATAGTAATAATTATACTATGTTGGGACAAATATTATGAATATAATTTTAAAAAAATCGCTTATACTAATGGTTTTTTCTATAGGTTTTATATCTCTTACAGCTTGCCAAAATACTCAATTAGCATCTAAAGATGCATCTAGTGCAACTGGAGATAGCGTGACTGCAGATTCTATAGCTGCTGCTCAATCTGCTGCAGATGCTGCAAATACAAGAGCAAATGAAGCGTTCCAAGCCGCACAAACTGCAAGAAGAGTAGCAGAGCGTGGTGTAGAAATGGCTAATCAAAATCAAGCTGCATTAAGAGCTTTAAATGATAAAATTGATAGAATGTTTGAAACTATTTCTCGTAAATAATTTAAGCAAAACTATATTAAATTTAAAAGCTTCTATTTCATTATAGAAGCTTTTTTGTTAGTTTAACATAATTTCTACAGGCACTCCTTTTGATAACTTTACCGCATTCTTAACCTTATCCCAATCTACAATAGTGATATTTATACCAGCAGCCTTTTGAACTACACTATAAGCCATAGGATATAATTCCGACTTCTTAATTTGACCTTTGTTGCTTCTATCTAGAGCATATTCCGGTAAATCATGGACTTCTATGAAAAGTTTATTATTTCTCCATCCTGCTTTTATGGGTTGGTCTATTATATTAACCTTAGTTCCTTCTGAAACGTAATCAAATAATTTAATTATATCTTCAGGGTATAATCTTATACATCCATGGGATACTTTCATGCCAACACCATAAGGTTTATTTGTTCCATGTATCAAATAGGATGGCATTGATAAGTATATAGCTCTATTTCCTAATGGGTTATCTATACCTGCTGCAACAACCTTAGGCAAGCTTGGATCTTCTTTTCTAATAGAATCTGGAGGTATCCATATAGGGTCTTTCTTTTTTTTTATTACTTTAGCTTTTCCCATAGGTGTTTCCCAGCCACTTCTACCTATACCTATTGGATAAGAATCAATTAATTTACCCTCATTGTAATAATATAACCTTAAATCACCAATATTAATTACTATACCATCTCTTTTACTAAACGGTAAAATATGAGATATAGGCATTAGTAATTTTTTGTTTTCACCAGGTATCCACGGATCCATTTCAGGATTGTTTGCTGAAAGAATATCGGCAAATGAAATATCATATTTTCGAGCTATACTTATTAATGTATCATCTTTTATAGTGGTATAATAAGTGTTTACTCCTACTATATCATTGATTATATTATGGTCATTAGAATAACTAAATGATGTATACATTACAATAAATGGAAATAAAATGGATTTAAAAAGCCTCATAAGAACTGTCCCTAATTATCCTAAGCCTGGTATATTGTTTCGAGATATATCAACCTTACTATATAATGGAAATGCGTTAAAATATATAACAGAAATTTATTATAACCGCTATAAGGATATTAGTTTGAATGGAATTGCAGCTATTGAAGCTAGAGGTTTTATATTTGGAGCAATATTAGCTGAAAAACTTGGTATTGCTTTTATACCAATCAGAAAAAAGGGGAAATTACCCTGTAAGGTTTTTTCTGAAGAATATCAATTAGAATATGGAACAGATATACTTGAAGTAGATATCACTGCTATTAAAAAAAATGATAATATTCTAGTCATAGATGATTTAATAGCTACAGGAGGCACTGCAATTGCTACTGGAAACTTAATTAATAAATTTAGTGCTAATATACATGAGTATACTTTTTTAATAAATTTACCTGATTTAGGTGGAGCTAAAAAATTAATAGATAGTAACTATAATGTATACTCTTTGATGGAATTTCCAGGAGAATAAATATTATTTTTTTTCTAAGTCTTTCTTTTTAGTAAGGTCTGCTATTCTGCTCTTTAATATTGCGTGTTTTGTATTTTCTAAAGTAAATACCCATCTGCTAAATTTACTATTTAATTCAATAGCTTCTTCTTCAACTTGAGTAAAAGTATCCATTTCTGGCAAACCTACATTTATTGGACCATCTTTTGGTAATTCTCTACGTAAATTTATATCTGAATTAGCTTCAAATGACATCAAGTTCACTCCATTAATAGTTTGATTATTGATAGTTAATTTTAAACCATCAAACGTGGTATATACAACTTTAATAGCATTATTAAAGGCTATATCTGATTTTAAATTAATATTACCTATTGGTAAATTATCTAATGCACTACCCAATTGATTTCCAATATATGGGTTTATTGGCAATGTATCATCGTCCAAATTTTGTATTTTAAAGTACTGTTCCGCATAACTATCTCTTTTTATATATACCTCATGGCCGTCAGGATGGATAATTTTGATATCAGCAACTCTACCTCTATGTATAGAAAAAAGTGAATCATCTAACCAGTCAATTTCACTTTTAGGCACATCAAAATTTCTCCATACCAACCAAGATTGGTCATCATTTGGCTTTCTAACATAACGAGTCTCTTTACCTAATTTAGAGTCTTTCCCAACTAAAATAGATGCAATTTCTTTATTCTCAACATTAATTAATGACACTTTATTAGAGCTATTAATTTTACTTCGTTCATCATTAAGACCAAGTTGACCATGTAATATTGGATTTTTTGTTTTTGGTTCTATAGTCTCTAATTGTGCAATACCTACAATAACTCTTTTTATTTTATCTAAAGGTACAGGATAATTTGCTAAATTAGGAAGGTACCAACTATCTTTATTTCTTTTAATAACAAATTCATTATTATTATTTACAACTTTTATTTCAGCAATATTATTTAATAATTCTAAGCTATTCTTATCCGTTGAGACACTTAGGTTAGGAAAAAGAAATCTTTCTCCTTCTACCCTTCTATTCTCTGAATCTCTATAAAAACTAACCATAATTGTAATGGCCAACATCATAATAGATACAAATATTATCTTATAAGCATTGGACTGCCTCATAATTTCTCTTCCTTTGTTATTTATTTCTCATGCTAGCTAAATGATTAATTCTTTTTCTTCTTCTTATAATAAAAACTAAAACGGCGGAAATGGAAACTAGTATTGGCATAATCCATATATTATATAACTTAAGTAGTAAGCCTAATTTTTCTATATCCACTTTTAAGTCTCGTTGTACATCTCTTAATTTTTTTCTTATATTTATAATTTTTTCTTTAAATTGTTGTAATGTATCTGCTTGTTCCTTTGATAAAATTGGAGCACCATCCTGAGTAGCTATAGAAGCTCCTCTTTGTAGATCACGCAATTTATCTTCTGTTATCTTCAAATCATTTTGTAAGCTTTTTTCAGTTTCTCTATATGAAGTCTCAGCTTTTTTTTGTAGTTCTTCAACAACAATAAATGGTCTGTTAGATGTTCCTCTAGTTCTTAAGCTTATTAATTCTCCGCCACCAGATAAAAACTCTACAGAATTTAATACTAAAGAACCATTATCAGCAATAGGAGAAAACTCTTCTTTTCCATAATTATCTTGCTTTTGTGTCCAGAGAGTATTTGAAAGAATATCTGTATCTGCAAATATTAATATATTTCCATTTCTGGAGGACATTATATGTAATGGGTTCTCTTCTGCTTCACTGCCATCATCTAATTTTGGAGGGCCATCAGGATAAGCTGATTTAAATTCACCTGTTAAATTTACTGCTAATGCTTTATTTTTGTTATTAGAAACAAATTCTGATAACAGTAAGGTTGGATCTGGTCTAAACTGAATTTTAAATCTTTCTATAAACATAGAATCGTCTGTAGAACTGTATAATATTTCGAATTTTGACTTTGCATCTTTTGTTCTAGAAATTCCACCTGCCGTATTTGTTAAAACAGATTCTAATTCATTAGTAATTGGGTTATTTGGATTCATTAAGTCTTTACCTAAGGCAAGCCACAAAACATAGGTTACAACTCTAGAATCTTGAGACCTTCCTATAGTTACCTTTCTACCTGATATCCTATCACCTACAATCATCCCTGGTTCTACATATGCTCCATAATTACTAAATAATGTATTTAAATTAGAACCAGGGATATATGTTCTTCTATCTTTTATAGGCAATGCATTTCTTTCTACTTCAGAATAAGGATCAACAAAAAATAATGCGCCTTTACCTGTCAGTACAAACTGATCTATTGCATATTTAGTTTGACTAGGCATATCTTTCGGATGAACAACCATTAATAAATCAATATCATCAGAAATTTTGCTTGTATTTTTTGGTATAGTTACAACTTCGAATACTTCTCTTAATTTATTATATATTTCCCATGGCGCAACATACTCTGTAGCTGGAGCATCCGGATATGCTAAACCTCCGTTTATAGGAAGAGTAGTGATTAAACCTAATTTTTTCTTCTTAGGATTTGCCAAATCATTTATAATTCTTGTTAAATCATATTCTAAATATGTCTCTCTATTTTGTTCAAAAAATGGTATAATTGACATATCATCAGTAGAGTTAGTTGCAACTAAACCGAAGTAAAATTTTTCTCCGGCTTGTGAGACTTGCATTCCCTGAAGGCCATATAATATTGCTAGATCTTCATTATTAGTAAAAGGTTCTGGGTCTATTCTTTCTAACTTAACCATTCCATTGGATCTTACTGCATATTCTTCTACTAGCTCTCTTACTCTCTGCCCGTACTCTCTCATTGGAGCTATATCTCTACTAAGCTTATCTGAGAAAAATAGCCTCAGAGTTATTGGCTCTTTAACTGTTTCTAAAACTTTAAAGGTTCCATTATTCAATGTATAAAGATTGTTTTGTGTTAAATCTAATCTCGCACCTGAAAACAACTGATTACTTAATGTATTAATAGATATAAATAAGATTATTACCGCAATAATAACAAAGTTAACTATGAATGTAGGAGATGATTTATTATTCTTAAAATTAGAAAGAAACACGACCTATATTCCTTTCTTAGAATTAATAGAGATTACATTTAATGTTAATGCTCCAATTATCAAAGATAAGAAATATATAATGTTTCTAATATCTATAACTCCTTTAGTTAAATCTGTGAAATTTGAAATAAAGCTAAAAGAAGCTATTGTGTCTAAGAGTGCTTGAGGTGTCCAACTAGAAAAAAAATTTAATACTATAGGCATACCACTAACTGTAAATAAGAAACAAACTGCAATTGTTACTACAAATGCAATAACTTGATTTTTTGTTAGGGATGAAATACATGAGCCTATAGCAAGATAACCGCCTGCCATTAGTAAGCTACCCAAGTAACTTGCTAAAATAGTCCCATTATCCGGATTACCTAAATAATTAACAGTTATCCACATAGGAAATGTTAAAATCAGAGATATAGCTGTAAATATCCAAGCAGCTAAAAATTTACCTAAAACTGCTTGTGTAACACTAATAGGCAATGTCATTAACAGCTCAATTGTACCGTTTCTTCTCTCTTCAGCCCATAAGCGCATAGAAATGGCAGGTATTAAAAATAAATATAACCAAGGATGCCAGTCAAAAAAGGATGTAAGATCTGCTTGACTCCTTTCAAAAAAGCCACCCATATAAAAAGTAAATAAACCTGACATTATAAGAAAAATTACAATAAAAACATAGGCTACTGGAGTAGCAAAATATCCATATACTTCTCTTTTAGTAATTGAAATCATAGTATTCATTATTTACTTCCTCCTGGATTACCTATTGTAAGAGTTCTAAAAACATCATCTAATGATGCGCCTTTAGGAGCCCCTAATAACAAATCTTTTGGAGTTTTATCAACAACCATTCTACCATTTGCAATTATCATTGCTCTTGTACATACTGCATCTACTTCTTCAAGAATATGAGTAGAAATGATAATAGCTTTTGTAGATGCCATCTCTTTTATAAGCTTACGAACTTCATGCTTCTGGTTTGGATCCAGTCCATCTGTAGGCTCATCTAATATTAAGACGTCAGGGTCGTGAATTATTGCTTGTGAAAGCCCCACTCTTCTTTTGTATCCCTTAGATAGGGTTTCTACTTGTTGATAAAGGACAAGCTCTAATCCTAACTTTTTAATAGCATTATGAATCGCACTATCAATTTTATTTTTTGGAATTTTTCTTACATCAGCAATAAATTTCAAAAAATTTATGACTGTCATTTCACCGTATAAAGGTGCACCTTCTGGAACGTAGCCAATCTTTTCTTTAATTTCTATAGGATTTTCAGCTACATCATTACCACAAACTAAAATTTTACCTTTTGTCGGCGATAAAAAACCTGTTATCATTCGCATAGTAGTTGTTTTTCCTGCTCCATTAGGACCAAGAAAACCTAAAACTTCTCCTCTTTTTAAAGTAAAGCTTATATCATCAACTGCTATGAAAGGACCAAAACTTTTTGTTAATTTCTCAACTTCTATCAATACTGACATTTAGTTGAAACCCCCCATATTAAAAAATTACTGCACATAAATAGTCCTCCTAAACAATAGTTTCAAGTATTTAATGAAAAAATTATTCTTTTAAACTATATATATATATTATTATATAGAGGTAAAAAATGTTAACTGAGTCAAAAAATATAGATACAAATTTTATTGCGCCTAATTTTGAATTATTAAATATTGATAAAAGTTTTATTGGATTAAATGATATTAAAGGAAAAAATGGTACTTTAATTTGTTTTATATGTAATCATTGTCCATACGTTAAAGCAATAATTAATAAATTAGCTACTGATACTAATGAATTGCAAAAATATGGTATTTCTTCAGTAGCAATAATGCCAAATGATGTAAGCTATTACCCTGAAGATAGCTTTGATAATATGATAGACTTTTCTATATCAAATAAACTTAAAATACCTTATCTATACGATGAAACACAAAACGTTGCAAAGTCTTATGATGCTACTTGTACACCAGATTTTTTTGGTTTTGATAAAAATTTAAAACTAAAATTTAGAGGAAGATTAGATAACTCTAATATGAATAAAATTAATAATATTGAACGTGAATTATTTTTTTCAATGATTGCAATATCAGAAAATAAAAAGGTTCCATATAATAACCCTAGCTTAGGTTGCTCTATAAAATGGAGAAATGATGGATAACCAGTTAACAAATATTATAATACCAAAATATAAGCTTAATTATAATGTGGAAAGAAATAAAAACATTATACAAGCATCTTTAGACAAAAATATTAAATTACCTTTTAGTTGTAGATCTGGAGTATGTGGAACATGTAAAGCTAAAGTTTTAAGAGGAGAGGTAATTTTAAATAGTAAAATAAATCATGTTTTAACAGAATTTGATAAAGAGAATAATATCATTTTGACCTGCCAAGCAGAAGCAAAATCTAATTTGCTTGAACTAGAAATATTTTCTCCAGTTAAAAAACAAGTAGAAGTTGGCAAACCAAAAGAACTCATTTCTGAGCTACTTTCAGTAAAGCAAGTTACTTTAGATATCAAATTAATAAATGTGTCTGTTTCAAAAAGGTTTGCAACCAAAACAAACACCTTATCATATATGGAGATATTAATTCCTGGTATTGAAGATAATAATAAATATTATATATTCAATAATTATAATAAAGAAAATTTACAGCATGAGGGAGAGCTAATTCTCTATATAAGTTATAGTCAAAATTTAAATATTAATAAATATTTAAATAAAACATTAATTGCTGGCGAAATTATAACATTAAAAGGTCCTTATCTGGATAAGAATATTCCAATATTTTTAAATCTACCAACTTTATTTTTATCAAATAATACACATGTTATTAAAACATTAAATATAATACGCCAACTTTTACTAACAGGATTCAAAGAGCCTATTATGTTTATAAGTAATTTTCTAGATACTAAAAGTATTATTCTAATGGAAGAAATGCATAAATTGCAGTTTGAATATAAAAATTTTACATATAAAATAACTCTTTTAAAAAAAGAAAGTTCAGCTTCTAGTAAGTTTCTATTAGGAACTATATCAAAAAATATTAATAAAATTTTTCCAGATCTTAGCTCACATTTTATCTATATGGATTGTAATACTGATTTTTTGCATGAAACTAAAAAGAAGTTAATTGAATTAGGTGCAAATGATGAAAGCATATTTATTCCTATTAATTAATCTCTATTTTCTGGGTCATCATTTTTAACTTCAAAATATTCTGCTTCCGTTACATTATTATTTATATCGCTTTTTTTATTATTATTAATATCAAATTTTTTATTAAATATATTTTTGATATACCTATAAATATAAAACAATGCTATAAATCCTATAACCCATATACCAATAAAGAAAAACAAAATTAATAATATTGATATTACTAAAAGCCCTATAATAATACCTATACATCCAATATTTTTATTTATTGGGAAGCCATAAAATTTATTTTTATTATTAGGCTGCATATAATCTTATGCTAATCTAAGCTTGAATAGAGATTTAAATAATAATCAGAATTACCTAAAAATGTATCCAGCAGCACAAGCCGCTTAAAATACTGTCCGATTTCCATCTCTTCAGTTACGCCCATTCCTCCATGCATTTGGATAGATTCTTGAGCTAAGATTCTTCCACCTGTACCTATATGAATTTTTGAAGCATATACAGATTTAAGTGCATCAATATTATCAAGAGCTTTTAACGCAGCCATAGAAGATAAGGAATTCATTTCGTCACTTAGTATAAGCATTTCTACAGCTCTATGTTGAATTGCTTGAAACTTTCCAATTGCTATGCCAAACTGTTTTCTTGTTTTTATATAATCTAATGTCATCTCGTACATTTTTTCCATTATACCAGATGCTTCTGCCGCTATAGCTACTAAAGTTTTATTTACAGCTTCTTCTATAACAGTGTATGCATTATTCTTTATACTAATAAGATTTTCTTTTGGAACTTTTACATTATCAATTTGAATTTCTGCTGCCTTAAAACCATCTACAGTAGGATAATCCTGCATAATGAGTCCGGAAGTATTTTTTTCTAGCACAAATATTGAAATTCCATCTTTATCAAACCTCTTACCTGCTGTTCTAGCCGCTAACAAAATATAATCTGCTTGCCCACCACCAAAAACAACACATTTATTACCATTAATAAGCCATTCATTATTATTTAAAGTAGCAGTTGTAGTAATATCAGAGAGATTATACCTTGAATTAGGTTCAGCATTAGCAAAAGACACTTTTGCATTTCCTGCAATAATTTTTTCAATAATATTATTTCTAATTAGTCCTTTTGGGCATCCAGACAATATAGAACCACTCATAATAACAGTAGAAATAAAAGGTTCTATAACTAAACCTCTGCCAAAAGACCTCATTAGAAGCATTATATCTACTAGATTTCCTCCAAAACCACCGTCTTCTTCAGAGAAAGGTAATGAAAGCCAACCTAATTCAGAAAAATATTTCCATGTATTTGGGTCAGAACCAATATTATTTTTTATTGTTTTTCTTCTATGCTCCGCATCATAAGTTTCTAATATAAATTTATCTACAGAGTTTTTAATTAACTCTTGATCTTCTGTAAAAGACAAGTCCACGATAATATCCTCTATTTAATTATTATAATTCTAATAACATTTTAGCTAAAATATTTTTTTGAATTTCATTTGAACCACCATAAATAGTTGTTTTTCTTGTATTAAAATACTTTGGAGCAGCAAAAGAACTCCATTCAGGTCCAATTAAAGGCTCATTATTACCTTTTTCTAAGGCATTTGGTTGGTATGCATATGCATAATAGCCACTAGCCTCTAAAACTAACTCTGTGATTTCTTGTTGAATCTCAGAACCCCTTATTTTTAGCATAGATGCCTCTGGTCCTGGAGGGATACCTTTAACATCATCTGAAATACATTTTAATTCTGCATACTCTAATGCTTGCAATCTAACATCACATTTTGTTACTTTATCCATAAATCTATTGTCATCTCTTAAACTCTTATCTCCATTTATATTTAATCTTGCTATATTTTTAACTTTTGCTAACCCTTTCTTTGATCTAGATACTGCAGCAATAGAAGTTCTTTCATGCCCCAATAAGTACTTAGCTACAGTCCAGCCTTTATTTTCCTCAAATATTAAATTATCTATAGGGACCTTAACATTTTCTAGGTAAACCATATTAACTTCATGTCCTCCATCTAAAGTTATTATTGGTTTCACCGATACTCCTGGAGATTTCATATCTAACAACATAAAAGATATTCCTTCTTGGGGCTTACATTCACCATTAGTTCTAACAAGAATGAACATCATATCTGCATGTTGTGCAAATGTTGTCCAAGTTTTTGTTCCATTAATGATGTAACCATCTTCTGTCTTTTCAGCTTTAGTGGATAAAGAAGCAAGATCTGAACCTGAGCCAGGCTCTGAGTAGCCTTGACACCACCAATGCTCACTAGACAATATTTTAGGTAAATATAGCTTTTTTTGTTCCTCTGTTCCAAACTTTATAATTACTGGTGCAACCATAGTTACTCCAAAAGGCAGTGCTGAAGGAGCAGAAGCAGCTCCACACTCTTCATCAAAAATATATCTTTGTGTGACACTCCAACCTGTACCACCATATTCTTTAGGCCAATTAGGAGCTAACCAACCCCTATCTTCTAACTTTTTTTGCCAAGCTACTAAATCTTTTTTATGTAAATGATGACCAAGTTCAATTTTTTTTTGAGTATTTTTATCTAGATTATTATTTATAAAACTTTTAACCTCTTCCTTAAACTTTAAATCTTCCTCACTAAATTTTAAATTCATAAAAATAACTCCTTTTATTGATATAATAATAAATTATTAACAATTTTTAATCTTTTAGTAATCATACTGCAACTATAATTATGTAAGATACTACATATTATACATATAGCTCTATTATTTATTTATTGTAATATAAAACCTAGTAACCCTCCTATTGCTGGGTTTTATATAAAATGTTACATTTATAAATATTATTAATGATTAAGTATATATTATGAAAATTTTATTAATTGAAGATGATTTATCTATTTTATCCTTTGTTAAAAAAGGATTAAAGGAAATGAACCACACTGTTGATTCATTTTCAAACGGAAATGATGGTCTTGATGCAGGTTATTTAAATGAACATGATATAATTATATTAGATAGAATGTTACCAGGAATAGATGGCTTAACTATAGTAACAAAACTTAGAAATAATAAAATTTTAACTCCTGTGTTATTTTTATCTGCTTTAGGTGAAGTAAACGATAGGGTAAAAGGTTTAAAAGCAGGAGGAGATGATTACTTATCTAAACCTTTTTCTTTTTCTGAATTAATAGCAAGAATAGAAGCTTTAAATAGAAGACAAAATCCTAAAAGCCATGTTGATATATTAAAAATTCATGACCTCATTTTAAATAAGCGTAATAGAAAAGTAACAAGAAATTCAATTAATATTAACCTGCAACCTCAAGAATATAAATTATTGGAAGTATTGATGGAAAATTCTAATGATTTAATAACGAGAACTATGTTGCTAGAAAAAGTATGGGATTTACATTTTGACCCACAAACAAACATTATTGATGTTCATATAAGTAGATTAAGAAAAAAAATTGATAAAGGTCATGATACTCAGCTATTAAAAACAATTAGAGGTGCGGGTTATAGCATCCAATATAATAGTAAATAAATTATTAATGTTTTTTAATTATTTTAAAGCATTAACTGCAAAAACAGTTCTAATATTTTCTACATTTTTTATTTTTATTCTTATAGTCCTCTCAATTGCTGTATATGAATTTACACTTAAAGTAATGGAAAAAGAAAATAATCGAGTAATAAATATTGAACATGAATATTTAATAAAAACATATATAAAATATGGACCACAAGAATTAATAAGGGCAATAAATCAAAGATCAAAAAATCAAAATACGGCAATATATTTGGCAACTGATCAACTATATAACAAATTAGCTGGCAATTTAAATTCTTGGCCTGAAGAAAATAAAGATAATGAAGGCTATATTAACTTTGAAATAAGTCGTGTACTTGGTTCACAAGTTATAACTCACTCAAGTAGAGCAAAAATAATTATTTTTAAAAATGGTACTAAACTTTTAGTAGGAAGAGATGTCCAGCCAGAGAAATTAATTTCGAACGCATTGATAAACCTTATTATCTTTACAATTACATTTATAATTTTAGCAGGTATAATTGGTAGCGCACTATTAGGTAGATATAGCTTAACAAAAATAAATATACTAAATTCAGCTATTCAAAAAATAACTGATAATGATCTAATTGGAAGAATAAATAACAAAAATATTAATAATGAGCACAAACAAATTTCTATTAATGTAAATAGAATGTTAAAAAGAATAGATGAATTAGTTGATAACTCTAAAAACATTTCTGGTAATATTGCTCATGACTTAAAAAAACCTCTAACTAAATTAAAAGGAAACTTAGAACTAGCCTTAATTAAAATTAAAAATAAAAAAAATAACAAATATATTGAAGATGCTATAACTGAAGCAGATAACTTAATAAAAATTTTTAATGCTTTACTTGATATAGCAAGTTTTGAAAGTGAAAAAAAACAAGACTTTCATGTTTATGATTTATCCGTATCAATAAAATCATTAATAGAAATTTACTCTCCTGTTTTTGAGGACAATAATATAAAGCTTAAATCGGAGATTCAAAAAGATATTAAACTTGTAGGAAATAAAATTTTATTAACGCAAGCTTTTACTAATATATTAGATAATGCGATTAAATATACTGCAAATGCAAAAAAGATAATACAGATATCCTTGCATGAAAATAATAATTTTATATATTTGCAATTTAAGGATAATGGAGAAGGTATTAATAAGCAGGATTATAGTAAAGTTTTTGATCGATTTGTAAGGCTTGAAAAGCATAGGCAAACAGATGGTAACGGACTGGGGTTAAGTATGGTCAAAGCAATACTAAAACTACATAATGCAACAATTTCACTATCAAGCAATAAACCAGGTCTTATAGTTGAGATAAAATTAGCTAGTATAAGCTAGCCAATTACATGTCCTCCATCAACTCTAATTATACTTCCTGTCATAAATGATCCTGCATCAGAACACAATAAAAGTAATGCACCATCTAATTCTTCGGCAAAACCAATACGTTTTTGCGGTATTAATTCTATCATTTCTTTACCTTCGTCTGTATCAAAAAAACTTTTATTTAAATCAGTTAATATATAACCTGGGGCTATAGCATTAACTTGGATATTATATTTAGCATATTCATTAGCTAAGGTTCTTGTAAGGTGACTTACTGCCGCTTTAGATGCACAATAAGATGATAAACGGTGTCCAAGCACTTTTTCTGCTGCTATTGAAGAAATATTAATTATTTTGCCTGATTTTTTATTATCAACTAAATGTTTTGAAAATAATTTTGAGCACATAAATACACCTCTTAAATTTGTATTCATTACATTATCCCAGTCTTCCATAGAAGTATTAAGAGAAGATTTTGAAACAGCTATTCCAGCATTATTGATTAAAATTGAAGTATTACCATATTTATTATTAACAAAATCAAAAACTTGATTAACAGATTCTTCATCATTAACATCCATACTTACAGATATACATTCTCCTCCAGATTCTTTAATAAAATTTTCTGTCTCATTAAGTTTTTCTTTATTCCTAGCAGCTAATACTACTTTTGCTCCCATTGCGCTAAGTACGTAACTAAATCGCCTTCCTAGCCCTCTAGAAGCTCCAGTCACAAGCGCAACTTTACCATTAAGATTAAACTTTTTTAAAATTTTTTCAGAAGTAGAAGACATTATATTATCCTTTATGTATTTTAAGTATTAAATATGTTAGAGATGTAACATTAAAAAAGTTATTAATTAAGGTATTAAATGATTAAAATAGATATTATTTCTGATGTAGTTTGTCCTTGGTGCTTTATAGGTAAAAAAAGATTAGATAATGCGATAAACAAATATAAAGATTATAAATTTGATATTAATTGGCACGCATTTCAATTAAACCCTGATATGCCAAATAATGGCATCAATAGAAAGCTATATTTATCTTCTAAATTTGGTGGTGAAAATATAGCTCAAGATATATATAAAAATATTGAAATGACTGGCTTGTCATCAGGTATTCACTTTAATTTTGAAAAAATTATAACTATGCCGAGTTCCTTTAATGCTCATATTTTAATTGAATATAGCAAAGAGCAAAATTTACAAAACAAAGTTGCGGAAGAATTATTTAATGCTTTTTTTATAGAAGGTAAGAATATAGGAGAATTTAATATATTATCAGAATTAGCTGATAATTCTAATATACTAAATTTCTCAAAAAAGGTTATTTTAGAAAGAAAAGATTTAATTGATAATGTTTTAAAATCAGACACCTCTAGCAGAGATAGAGGCATAAGTGGTGTTCCATTCTTTATCATTAATGATAATTATGCTGTATCTGGTGCCCAAGAAAGTGAAGTATTTGAAAAAATATTTGAAACATGCTTGCTTGAAGAAAAAAATTAACTAATAAGCAGCATTGTTAGTTCTGATGTTAATTCTTCTATTACATCTAACCTTTCATCTATTGATGACCATTTATAGAGAAGTCCAACTTTTTTATCTGACCTAACTTTAATATCTCTTTTATTATTATGTATCCAAGTTATAAATTTTTCTGGATTCAGTAGTCCATCGTTAATAAATTCAAGAGTTGCACCATTTATTCCACTATCAATTCTTTGTATACCAGTTTTTATACAGTTTTGTTTTATTTTCATTACTCTTATTAGATAATTTAATTCTTTTGGTATTAAACCAAACCTATCTATTAACTCAATAGTAAATGACTTAAAATCATTATCGTTATTTATATTTCCCAACCTTCTATAAAGTTGCAATCTTAAACTAAGGTCTAATATATAAGTTTCTGGTATTAATGCTGGTGCTTGAAGATTAATTTGAGGTACAAAATCATTATTCGTATATGCTTCTCCTTTAATATCTGATACAGCTTCATTTAATAACTGTTGATATAGACTAATGCCAACTTCCTTAATTTGACCTGACTGTTCATCACCTAATAAATTACCAGCACCTCTTATATCTAAATCATGCGCTGCTAAATTAAAACCAGCCCCAAGCCCTTCTAGAGACTGTATCGCATGTAACCTTTTTTCTGCATTTGTAGACATTTGTTTATTATTACTTAATAAGTAGTAAGCATAGGCGCGTTTATCTGATCTACCTACTCTCCCCTTTAATTGATATAATTGTCCTAGGCCAAACATATCAGCTTTATAAATAAATATCGTATTAGCATTTGGAATGTCCAGTCCGTTTTCAATAATGGTTGTAGCTATAAGTATATTAGTTTTTCCTTCATAAAATTGCATCATGGTATCTTCAATTTCTTTACCTGGTATTTGACCATGTACAATAGATATTGATGCATTCTCTACTAGATCCACAACTTTATTATAAAATTCTTTTATATCCTTAATTCTAGGTACTATACAATATACCTGCCCCCCTCTATGAATTTCTCTTTGAATGCCTTCTTTAATATTAAAGTCATTATAGGGAACTACAAAAGATCTAACTGGTAATCTATCATCAGGTGCTGATGCAATGATAGATAAGTCTCTAATACCAGACAATGCCATATGTAGTGTTCGAGGTATGGGTGTTGCAGTTAAGGTTAAAATATGAGCATTATGTGTTATATTTTTAAGACGCTCCTTTTGAGCAACTCCAAATCTTTGCTCCTCGTCTACCACAAATAAACATAAATTTTTAAACATAATTTTATCTGATAATAATGAATGTGTTCCAATTATAATGTTAATTGAACCCTTATTTAAGCCTTCTATAATTTGTTTTTTCTCTTTTTCACTAGTTAACCTTGATAAATGTGAAATACAGATTTCTTCATCTTTAAAACGTTTCTTAAAAGTTTCATGATGTTGTCGCGCTAATATAGTAGTTGGCGCTATAACAGCTATTTGTGCCCCAGATTTTGCAGCAATATAAGCAGCACGCATGGCTACTTCAGTTTTACCAAAACCAACATCACCACAAATCAACCTATCCATAGGTTGCTCTGAATTAATATCTTTTACTACATCTTTAATTGCTTCTAACTGATCTTCAGTTTCATAATACTCAAATTTAGAAACAAAATTTTGATAATCATCATTATTACAAAATAATTTTACAGCTTTACCTAATTTTCTAGCAGATGCAATTCTGACTAATGTTTCAGCAACATCCCTAACTTTTTCTTTAACTCTTTTCTTTTTATTGCTCCAAGTTTTACTACCTAATTTATCTAATCGAGCTTCAGAATTTTTCCCACCAAATTTACTTAAAAGATTTATATTTTGAACAGGGACAAGTAATTTATCTTCAGATAAATAAGATAATTCTATACAATCATGTTTTACATTATTTATTTCAACTGCCTTAAGCCCGTTATATCTTCCTACTCCGTATTCACTATGGACTAAGAAATCTCCTGCAGTAAAAGCTTCAGCTTCTTGCATTGCTGTTTCAATATTTTTTCTTTTGTTTTTACGAGAATATATTTTACCAAAAATATCTGTCTCTGAAACAACTATAGTATTAGATATTTCAAAACCATGATCTAAATTAGTAACAAACAAAGATAAAATATTATTATTTAATAAATTATTCTTAGACCAAGAGCTTCCAAAATCCAGATTATAGAAATCGAATTTCTTTAATTGATCAGCTAATATTTTTCTACTTCCTTCAGTCCTACAAGCTATAATAACTTTATAATTATTAGCAATCTTTTTTGATATATAATCAATTAGTTCTTTTAAAATATCTGATGAATTAATATGCCGACTTAGCCAGAAATTAGGAACAGTAACGCCATTAATATTATTTTCTAAAATAGGGTTTTTAAAAGTAGATAAAGATATAATATTTCTTTCACCAAGGTGCTTATCTAATAATTCTTTATTTAGATATGTGCTATCTGAAATTACGGGTTTATAGCAATTCTCAATATTTTTATTTTTTTTTGCTTCTTTAAATGTTATATCTCTTGATGTGTAATAATCGTGAATATCATCTAAGCGCATTTTAATAAATTCATCAAAAGACGCATCTAATACAAATGAATACTTCTCATCTAATATATCAAATAAACTTTTAAGATTTTTATTAAATAAAGCAGCCCAATGTTCTAAACCTATAGGTCTATCTCCTTGAGAAATTAACTGAAAAAACTCATCTTGAGAGGCATTTATTCCAAATAATTTTCTATAATTTACTTTAAATAAATTTATATTTTTTTCATTCAATAAAACTTCAGATATTGGTAGAATTTTAATATTATCAATAGGTTTAATTGATATTTGTGTTAATGCATCAAAAAGTTTAATACTTTCAACTTCATCTCCAAATAAATCTATTCTTAATGGATTCTCATAATTTGGACTAAATATATCAACTATACCTCCTCTAATTGCAAACTCTCCAATATCCATTACATTTCCAGATCTTCTATAACCGGAATCAATTATACTTTTACTAAAATCTGATAAAATTATTTTTGTAGACTCTTTTATTTCCCAAACACTTTTTGGAAAGTCATTAAATGGTACATTTTTTTGCAAAAGAGCATTTATTGTTATTATAATTAATTGTATTGATTTGTTATTGCTAATCTTTATAAAACTATCAATTCTTTCTCCTGTTATGCGAGCACTAGGTGAAACATTGTCATAAGGCAAGCAATCCCATCCTGGTATTTTTACGAGAGTAAGACTTGGATATATTTCAGAGAATAGTTGAGAAACTTTTTCTAATTTATCTTCACTCTTTACTACATATACAATATTCATTAAAGGGTTATTTATTAATGTATCTCCTATAGAAAATACATCTAAACCTTCAACTACTCCGCCTACTTGAGTATTAGTATTTTTTTTAAAAAATGATTTAAGAATCTGTCAATCCACGTTTTTTTGAAAAAATATTTAGCTTGCACCTTAAACTATCAGATATATCTTGAGGCCAAATAATTACACCTAAAAAACATTTATATAAATCATTATCTGATAAAGGTATTATATATTTATCTATTTGAAATATATCTTCTTTAGAGAATTCTTCAAAAAACATATTAAAAAAACCTCCCATAAGAATGTCCATTTCTCGCATACCCCTATGTTCGCATCTAAACTTTAATTGCTTAAGATCTTTCTTCAATTTAATATATCCTTAATACTTTATAAATACTCTTATATAAATATACTATATAAAGAAATAATAAAATTTTTCTAGGAGCAAGAGCACATAATGTCACTAAAAATACTAGAGCCTTTATACAAAGAAATAGAAACAATAAATGGTTTTGGTCCTCAGAGTACTATTACATTTAAAAAATTATGTGGTTCTAGATTTTTAGATGTTATTTTTCACCTACCTAATTCTTTAATAAAGAGAATTATAGTAGAGGATTTACTAGAATTTGATTTATATAAAAGAGTAATTATTAGTGGAATAATTAAAAGTACTTGGTCCAGTTATAAAAAACCAAGAATATCAATTGCTACTATAGAGATTAGGAATCAGCTATTAGAAATAATATATTTTAATGTTAATAAAGCATGGTTTCATAAAAACTTTGTAAAAGGTTACGAAGTTACAGTGAGTGGAGAACTAATTAAAAAAGGAAGCAAATGGCAAATAATTCATCCTGATTATATTTTTAATAAAAAAAGCAATCTGAGTGTACCAATATATGAAACTACATATTCTTTAACATCTGGATTAACACATAAAAAAATAAAAAAAGCGATAATACAATCTACTCAAGCATTAACAGGATTTAATGAATGGATAAATTATGAATTAATTAAAACTAATAAATGGCATAATTTTTATGACTCCATACTAAAACTACATTTCCCTGAAACTTTAGAAGAAGTAAATAATATTAGCGTATATAGGGAAAGAATTGCATATGATGAAGCTTTAGCGAGGCAACTTGCTTTAAATTTAATACGAAAACATAAATTTCGATCATTGCAAAGCCCTTTATCTAGTAACAATAAAATAAAAAATAAACTACTAGAAAAGTTACCTTTTAGCTTAACTGAAGATCAAAAATCTGTATTAAAAACTATATATAACAATTTAAACTCCAAAGAAAGAATGTTTAGACTTCTTCAAGGTGATGTAGGTAGTGGAAAAACTATTGTTGCTTTTTTTTCAATTTTACATGTTGTCGAAAATGGTTATCAAGGTGCTTTAATGGCTCCTACTGAAATTTTAGCTCTTCAACATTATACTTTTTTTAAACAATATGAAGATTATTTAAAAATAAAAATATGCTTGTTGACCAGTAAAATCAATAAAGCTGATAAGAATAAAACTGTAACTGATATCATTAATGGTAACGTTAATATTATTATAGGTACTCATGCAATTATACAGTCAAATATTATATATAAGAATCTTAGGTTAGCCATAATAGATGAGCAGCATAGGTTTGGCGTTTATCAGCGTTTAGAATTATCTAAAAAGTCTCCTAATACAGACTTTATGGTTATGACAGCTACTCCAATACCGAGAACATTAGTTCTAACTGATTATGGAGATATGGATATATCTATTTTATACAATAAACCCAAAAACAGACCTATAATTAAGACTATAAGTGTAAGCATACCAAGAATGAAAGAAGTTATTAACGCTATCTCTAGAGCCATATCAAAAAATGATCAAATTTTTTGGGTTTGTCCATTAGTAAAAGATTCTGAAAAATTAGATTTAGCAGCAGCAGAAACTAGAGCAAAATATTTAGAAAATTACTTTCCCAGAAAAGTAGCATTAGTCCACGGTCAAATGTCATCAGAAGAAAAAGAAATAGCTTTATCTGAATTTTCTAATCAAAATAAACCTATTTTAGTAGCAACTACTGTTATAGAAGTTGGAATTGATATACCCAATGCTACAATAATGATAATAGAACATGCTGAAAGGTTTGGCTTAGCACAACTCCATCAATTGAGAGGAAGAGTAGGAAGAGGAACAAAGGAGTCAATTTGTATACTTTTATACAACTCAAATATTGGTAATATTGCTAAAGAACGTTTATCGGTTATGCGAGAAACAAATGATGGGTTTATAATATCAGAAAAAGATTTAAAATTAAGGGGAGCTGGCGAAGTTCTAGGCACTAAACAATCTGGAGGAGAAATGTTTAAGGTGTTAGATATAAATATTCATGAAAATTTAATTAAAATAGCAAATAAAGAAGCGAAACTAATTATTAATAAAAACCCTACTTTATCCGGTGATACGGGAGATAATTTGAAAATATTGTTATATATGTTTGATCAAGACAAGGCGGTTAAGTTAATTAATTCAGGATAATATATAAACTTATTTTTTAGTTTTTATTTTTTTATGTTTAGGGGTAACTATACCACCTGAAATCACCATTTTAATTCCTTCTTCAACATTCATATCTAATATATTAACCTCTTTACGAGGAATAAATAATAAAAATCCTGAAGTTGGATTAGGCGTTGTCGGTAAGAATACATTAACCATATTTTCTTTAGTAGCATTTTGAACTTCACCTTTTGTATCGCCAGTAATAAACCCAATAGCCCAAACTCCTTTTCTAGGATATTCAATTAAGACAACTTCACGAAATGATTTTGAAGATGATGCTAATACACTTTCAAAAATTTGCTTTAATGCACCATATACTGACCTAATAACTGGCAAACGTGATATAATTCTTTCACCTAATTTTATTATAAACCTACCAATAAGGCCTGCTGTTAAAAACCCAATAAAAGTTAGTAAAACAAAAACAAACAAAAGCCCAATACCTGGTATTTCAATTGGTAATGAGTTATCGAAATGATATTTTTCAGGAATAATATTTCTAACTTTACCATCAATAAAACCTATAAAAAGAATAGCAACATAAAAAGTTAGCCCCACAGGCGCCGTCACAACAATTCCTGTTAGAAAGTAACTTCTAATTTTAGATAAAAAGCTTTTTGACTTATTCATTTATGATTTCCATTTTAAATATTATTTTTTAAAAAATTTTATAATTGCATCGTAAGTTTCAATAGGACTTTCCTCTGGTAAGAAATGTCCACAGTCTATACTTTTTCCTTCAACATTTATTGCCCATTCTTTCCATACTTTTACAGGGTCATAAAGCTCTTCTACAGTTGCTTTAGCTCCCCATAAAACTTGTAGAGGGCAACTTATTTTCTTATGCAAATCTTCTTCATGATGCTTTAAATCAATGCTAGCTCCTGCTCTATAATCTTCACAAGAAGCATGGATTGTTTCAGGAGTGAAGCATCTAAGATACTCCTGAAGAACATCTTCTGTTAAATACTCATCATTTGCTCCCCACATCTTAAGTTTTGACCTAATATAGTACTCTGGGTCATTACCTATCATAGTTTCAGGGTGTGGAAATGATTGAATAAGAAAAAACCAATGATAATAGCGTCTTGCCAAAAGTGCATTTGTATTTTTAAAAACATGTGAAGTTGGTACAATATCTAAAACAGAAATTTTTTTAATATTTTCTTTATAGTCAATTGCCATTCTATGAGCAACTCTACCTCCCCTATCGTGTCCTACTAAAAAATATTCATTAAATCCCAATTTTTTCATTAGTTCATTTTGATCTAATCCCATATTTTTTTTAGAATAAGTAAGATGGCTTTTATCAGATTCAGGCTTATCACTATCTCCATAACCTCTTAAATCAGAACAAATTACTGTATAATTTTCTGCAAACAATGGTGCTATTTTTCTCCATAAAATATGAGACTGAGGATAACCATGTAATAGTAATAAGGGTTCTCCTTTACCTCCAATTTTATAGTTAATATTTATCCCATTAACATTAATTTTATCTTGCTTAAATTGTTCAAACATTAAAACCTCTTATAATTTTTATAGTATTTATATATAATTTAATTATATGTTATAAATATTAATAATAAACAGAAATATTTATATGCCAAAAATTTTAATTTTTTTAATATCTACTCTTCTAATAAGCTCTTGTTTTATTAAGGCTTCTTATGCATACGATGAGGAAGATTTAAAACAATTATTAAAAGATAATATTTGTATAAAATGTGATTTATCCGGAGCAGATTTAAGAAAAAAGAATTTAAGCGGAGCAAATTTAGAAGGTTCTAATTTAAATAAAGTAAATTTATGGAGATCTAACTTAAAAGGGGCGAATCTTAAGGGATGCTCGATAGAAGAAGCTAACTTAAGAAGAGTAAATTTAGAAAATACGAATTTAAACAATGCATCTCTTAGATGGTCTATAATTAGACATGCAAAGATGGATGGTGCTACTGCAATTAATGCAGATTTTAGAAAGGCTGCAATCAGAAAAACAAGTCTAAAATTAGTTATTTTATGCAATAGCCAAATGAAATATGGTATAGATAATTCGGGATGTGAGACAAATGAATAAGGCATTTAAAATTATATATGTATGCGTTTTTATCTTATACAATAGCGTTTGCTATGGTGCGGATATGGTGGGTTATTTATTGGATCAAGCTATCAAACATTATAATGATAAAAATTATAGCAAGGCATATACAGCTTTAAATAATATAGCTCCTACTGGTAATCCTGTTGTAATATATCTTTTAGGCAATATGTATTTAAATGGTAATGGAACAGAAAAAAATATTAAGGTTGCGCATGATATGATATTATATGCATCTGAAAATCTACCTAATACAAATATAGAACTTGCTACAGATGCTCAAATGATACTTATAGAAATGTATTTAAATGGTGATCCTAGTGTTAAAAATGACATACAAGCATATAAATGGGCTTATATAGTTAACTATGCAAACAATAAACTTGCTTCATCTATCTTAGGCAAATTGAGTAATAAACTTTCTGATGAAGAAGTAGCATTAGCATCAAGTAAAGCTGAAAAATTTATTAAAACATTAAAAAAGTAATTATTAACACAAATATTAGATTATCTTTACTACTTCATAATAGATAGATCAGTAGACTTTAAATTTTTTACTATTATTGCATCTCTATCTATTAACTTAGTTACTATAGGAGCAATATCATTAATCCATTCATTGCTTTCATAAACATTTTTATATAATTCATCTTTATGTTCTTGATTTTTAAACCTTCTAATCCATATATATGTTTCTTTCTCTTTATCTACGGTAAAACTTCCATGAATTATCATCCCTTTAGACACTTGAAAAGGAATAATAGTTTTTTCCATAAAATCTATCCAGTCATTCATTTTTCCTGGAAATATTTTATATGTTCTCAATTCAAAAAATGCACTCATAATACCCTCCTATTTATTGACACTTAAAATGTTTAACCTCATTGGTTGAATAAATTCATATCTATCTTCATTAAATATTGATAACCTATCAAACTCTTCATATAAAAAATTTTTATTAGAGTTTATATAATTAGATCTTTTTTTGTCTACACCCATTAAAAAATTAATACACTCATCTTTATCTGTAAAATTTTTTACTTCTTCATATAAAGTCTCTTTATTTTCATGTAATTTTAGTTTTTTACAATTTTTTATTACGTTATATGCACTGTTTCTAACGTGAGTTTCATCATCTATATTTTTAACAAAGTCATGAAATGTCCCTTTGGCTATTGGCTCTATTATAAAAATTAAGCCATCTTCACATAAAGATTTTTTACATTCTAATAAGGTTTGTTCCATTAAATTTTCTGGTACATGATGTAAACTATTAAAGAAAAATATATAATTATATTTATTATTTAAACTAGTGATATTTTCTCCACCAGATATTATAAATTTTACTCTCTTCTCATTTTTACTTTTAGCAATTTTAATTTGTACTTCTGATGGGTCTATAGCATCAGCTATACAGCCATAATCAACACACCAAAAACTAAACCAACCGTCTCCACATCCTACATCAAGCACTTTTTTGTCTATAAATGATATGTTATTTAGTAATAATTCCTTTGATTTTAACCAATTAGTCATATTTCACCTCTAAGTATTTTGTTCTTCTTTTGTTCTTATTGTGCTATTAATATTTATAGGGAAAAAATATGAATAATAACAATCAAAACAATCTACCATTTATACATAAAGATACAAAAAATATAATCTCTAAAGGAAAAATATTATTAATAATAGAAAAAAATAAATTTTTGATAGAGCACAATAAAGAGAGATATATATGCATATTAAATGCTAAAAATGAAATATATGCCTGTTATAATTTATGGAGCTAAATAATGATGGTGCGGCCAAGAGGACTTGAACCTCCACAGGATTTCTCCTACAACGACCTCAACGTTGCGCGTCTACCAGTTCCGCCATGGCCGCAAAAGTTACGTGAAAATAACAAAGAAAATAATACCGTCAACAATTAATATATTTTTCAGCTAAAACAATATCATCAGGCCTATTAATATTAAAAAATGGATCGATGCGATCAAAAGACCAATCAACGATAGATACATTAAATAAACTAGAAAAAGCATCTATTTTTCTTATACCCTCATGTAAACTCTTATCTAGGTAACTATCTAAAGCTAGAGACCACAAACCAATTACGGGGTATATATTATTATTTGAAGATGCCATCACTATATCAGCATTACTCATACTTAAATCTAAAGACATTCTTTTAATAAGATCATTTGGTAAAAAGGGAGTGTCTACTGGAACTATAGCTACGTGTGTATTAGGTTTTGAAAGAGTTTTTGCCCACTTAATAGCAGCAGAAATTCCTGCAAGTGGTCCAGAACCCCCTTCCTCAACTAAACTATCTTTGATAACAGGAAAATCAAAATCAGAAAAAATTTTAGAATCTCTACTATTTATGGCTAAATTATCAACTTGGCTTTTAAAACTCTTGATTGTGTGCTGTATTAACGGAACGCGAGCAATCTCTATAAATGCTTTACCATTTCCACCTAACCTTCTAGCACTGCCTCCAGCTAAAATTACTCCTGGGTACATTATGAACTCCTTATACAACTCTTAATCATAAATTATTCTATCTAGACCAGATAATGCAACAAACCTTTTTCCTTTAGCTCTTCCTATTAAAGTTAAATTACTTTTTTTAGCTAAATCAACTCCAGCAGCAGTAAAACCAGAACGTGAAATTAAAATTGGAATCTTCATCTGAACTGTTTTTATTACCATCTCACTTGTTAATCGCCCAGTAGTATACAAGATTAAATCATCCATACTTCTTTTATTATACCATAACCAACCAGCAATTTTATCTATAGCGTTGTGTCTGCCAACATCTTCAACATAGATAATTGGCTCATTTTTTTTACATAAAACACAAGCGTGAATTGCACCAGCTTTTAAGTACAAAGATGGTTGAGTATTAATTATTTTTAATAGATCTACTAACCACGAAGTATGAAATTTAACTTTTTTACTTAGTATAATTTTATCAAAAATGTCCATTACATCAGCAAACATAGTTCCAACAGCACAACCTGATGTTCTTATTTTCTTTTTTAATTTATCTTCATAATTAGTTTCTTTATCTGTTCTTACTACAATAGTTTCTATATCCCAATCTAAATCTACTGAAACTATTTTATCCTTATTTGACAACATGCCTTGATTAATTAAAAACCCAACAGCCATCCATTCAGGATGATCACCTACTGTCATGCTTGTAACTACTTCTTGTCTATTAAGAAAAATTGTTAAAGGACGTTCCATTACTACATTTTGTTTAAAATACTTACCAGACTCATCTAGACCTTCAACTTCTTTAATTAATCTCTGATCATTGATATTTGGCTTAATAGATAAATTTTTAATCATATTATCAAGAAGCTCATATAAGAAAAACTTTTATGAGCTTCTAATCTCCATATAAATGTTACTTATCTATAAATCCAGGATGCGTATTTTCTACAAAATGCTTCTTATTTACTGGTTTAATCAATAAATTTGAAAAGAAAGCAATTACTAGTAAAAAAGCCATAGCATACATAGTAGTATTATATAAACTAGGCGTTGGATCTACAGTTCCAACTGGCGCAATTTCCATTAACTTAGAAATTGTAACAGTTTTTGCTTTTACTAGCTCATCTATCTTTTCTATAGGTGCTCCAAATTTTTCTAAAAACAGTGTTGGGTCTATTTTTGCTTTTAAAGCATCCAACGCGTTATTTACAGATAATTGTCTTAACTGTGCAATAGCTAAAGGACCTATTACACCAGCTGCACTCCAAGCTGTCAGTAATCTACCATGAATACCACCTACATGCATTGTTCCAAACATATCGGCTAAATAAGCAGGAATTGTTGCAAAACCTCCACCATACATAGTAAAAATTATCATTGTTGCGGCATAGAACATTATTAAATACATAATTTTTGGGTCTACACTTACAGCATTTGCTGCAAAAGGAATAGATAAATATAACAATGTTCCTATAACAAAGAAACAATGGTAAGTGTTTTTTCTACCAATATAGTCTGATAGAGAAGCCCATATAAACCTTCCACACATATTAAACACACTAATCATTAATACATAGGTACCCGCAAAACCTGCTGTGACCATAGTGGCCATTTCACTTCCAGCAGGTGCCGAACCAAATATTTCTGACATCATTGTCTTTGCTACACCAATAACACCTATACCAGCAGAAACATTAAAACATAGAACTATCCAAAGTTGATAAAATTGTGGTGTTTTAATGGCTTGATTGATGTGAACATTATTTAGTGTTTTCATTTTTGTTGCTGATTCATCTTTTGATGGAGGTGTATATCCATCAGGTTTCCAATCTTTAGCTGGAACCCTATATTGAAAAGCAGCTATAATCATAACAATAAAATATACAACACCTAAAGTTAAAAATGCTCCTGCTGCACCAGTATTGCCAGTACCAACTATATAAACACCTGGATCACCTGGAATAGCCATTTTAGCTGCTTCTGACGCTGATGCTACAACTACTTCTACTTTTTCTCCAGCTACTTCAGCAAACCTACGTCCACCTTCAGTAATCAGAGAAACTGCATTTTCTAAACCTAAATATTCCGGTGCTTTTGCATAATATTCTAATAAAAATCTTTTTAAAGGAGCACCAATCATAGCGCCTCCTCCAAAACCCATTATAGCCATCCCGGTTGCCATACCTCTTCTATCAGGAAACCATCTAATAAGTGTTGAAACTGGAGAAACATAACCTAAGCCAAGCCCGCAGCCACCTAATACGCCATAACCAAGATAAATTAACCAAAGCTGGTGAGTCATAATACCTAATCCACCAACTATAAATCCTCCACCCCATAAACATGCCGCTGTTACTCCTACACAGCGAGGACCTACATCTTCTAACCATTTACCCGCTATAGCTGCAGCTAAGCCTAAACAAACGATAGCAACGGAAAAAATCCATATAACACTACTCAATGTCCAGTCATCCGCTGAACTTCCAACTACTCCCAACTCTTTTATTAAAGCAGGATTAAAAATACTCCATGCATAAACTGAACCTATACACATATGGATAGCTATAGAAGCTGGCGGTACTCTCCATCTATTGAATCCCTCTGGTGCTACAATTCTATCTTTCATTAAAAATGAAAATATATTAGACATACTCTTCTCCCCCTTATAATTAATCACCCCAAAAAATTTGTTATAAAACTAGACTTAGCTTAATAGAAAAGCAACTGGTATATTAATATTATTCTGCTGCAATTTCTAATCTATCAACTTTCGCTGCACAAAATTTAAATTCTGGAATTTTTCCATATGGATCTAATTGCGGATTAGTTAAAATATTAGCTGCTGCTTCATTAAAACAAAAAGGCATAAATATCATACCTTCTGGTAATTGCCAGTCTTGTCTAACCGCAACAGTGATATGTCCTCTCCTAGTTGTGACCTTTACATTTTGAGAAGGCTTGATATTCATTTTTTTCATATCAATGGCATTCATGCATAGGATAGCCGTAGGTTCTATTCCATCTAAGACAGCAGATGTTCTAGTCATTGCTCCTGTATGCCAATGTTCTAATAACCTGCCAGTAGTTAATACTAAAGGAAATTTATCATCAGGTATTTCTGCTGGTGAAACTAGTTGAGCAGGAACAATTTTTCCTCTTCCATCTTCTGTTGGATACCCATCACCAAATGAACGTGCCCCTGTATAAATATTCTCGTCAAAATCATAAGTAGCACAATGTCCGTAATTTGTTACTGTTGAGCCTGATAATGTCGCTCCAATTAATTCTGGATCAATTACTAATTCTAATGCTGCATCATATCCTTCTGGAAAACTAAAGCTTACTGTTGTTCCGTCTAAAACGAAATCACAAGCAACTTCAACCTGCACACCATTTATTACTTGATACGCATAAGGCGCTTTTTCAATGAATTCTCCTATTGTAGTTACAGAAACTAAATTTCCATTTCTAAGTTCAATTCTATCCAATCCTGTATAATTCATTTGGATAAGCGCTGGGTTT
>ENA-OWPI01001071-OWPI01001071.1-marine-metagenome-genome-assembly--contig:-NODE-1071-length-32474-cov-10.363244_pt1 | contig 32474 bp, 20 predicted proteins | sample MGYA00238138_ERZ651775 | MGnify/ENA primary metagenome ERZ651775 (study PRJEB26906, sample SAMN06265043) | marine metagenome | isolation source: Helgoland LTER site | place: Germany:Helgoland, sampling...
GCGTACTCATCGAACGCATTTCATTCGTTGTTCTTGTCGTCGTGACAGAAGAGAGAACAGAAGCGTTGAACTACTATTCAACACAAATCACGCATACAATTGCAGGAACAGAAAGGCGTTTTCGGGGGAAAAAAAGTGTATCTCTAAACCTCATAAATTACACGCGCGGGAAGCGCAACAGAACACCACCCCACGAAAGAACTCCCATCGCGATATTTTACCTCAAAAATGTCCATCATCTACCACGGCATAAAACGCGCGCCGAAAATGGGATACCTCGCGATGCAAAAGAAACTTTTGATGCAGGAAATGGTTCGAAAATCATCCTTCGGAACGAGTTCGTTACGAACAGAGACGAACGCATTCGAGGAAACATTTTTCATCCCACGCGAGAACTGGGCGACGGTAGAACCGGAAACGATGTCCAACGCGATCCCTGCAATTGCCTCGTGCATCGTCGACGGGCAGTTCGCGTTGTCGGCGAAGAAAGAGTACAAAACCTTCCCGGATCCGATGGATAAAAACGAGGATTCGTTCCTCTTGGTACCGGAGATAACGAGAGAAGAGTTGGGACATTTTCTACAGTCGAGAGTCGCAAAGACGCCGAAATCAGGCGCACACAACGCGTTTAAACATCCAGAAAGGTATTTGAAATATGGAGATGTTACTATGAAGCTAGCAGAGGCGTTGAGAGATGCATCGAACGTGACGTATTTTGCGAAATTGATACAACGCGTCGCTCCGAAATCGTACGCTCAAGCCGAGGCGGAAGTCGTGGTGACGAGGAAGTTTTTGGAGAATTTTACCGGGGATAACGTGAGGTTTTTGTCGAGAGGGTTTTCCGTGCCTGGAGACCACACGGGTCAGACGAGTTTCGGGTACCGATGGCCGTACGGGAAGGTGTGCATTATCACGCCGTTTAACTTTCCGTTGGAAATTCCCGTGTTGCAATTGTTAGGCGCTTTGTACATGGGCAATCGAGTGTTGTTACACGTCGATTCGAGAGTGTCGATCGTCATGGAACAGTTTTTACGATTAATGCACGCGTGCGGGATGCCCACTGAAGACGTGGATTTGATTCATTGCGACGGGCAAATCATGGGAGAGTTACTCGAACAGTTGCAACCTCGGATGACGCTGTTCACCGGATCGCAAGGCGTCGCCGAACGATTAGCGTTGCAGTTGAAAGGGAGAGTCAAGTTGGAAGACGCCGGCTTTGATTGGAAGATTTTAGGTCCAGACGCGAAGGAAGAGGAGTTACAGTTTACCGCGTACCAGTGCGACCAAGACGCGTACGCGTGTTCCGGACAAAAATGCTCCGCGCAGTCGATTTTGTTCGCGCACGCGAACTGGATGCGATTGGGCGTCTGCGACGCCATGGCGTCGTTGGCGAAGAAGAGAAACTTAACGGATTTAACCGTCGGACCGGTGTTGACGAAAACAACCGAGCAAATGTTGACGCACGTGAGACAAATTTTATCGCAAATCGAAGGGTCCAAAGTCTTATTCGGCGGAAAAGAGTTGCAAAATCACAACATTCCGGAACGGTACGGCGCGATCGAACCGACCGCGGTGTTCGTACCTCTGAAAGAAATGTTGAAAACCAGAGACAACTTCGAGTTGGTCACGACGGAAATCTTTGGTCCGTTCCAAATCGTCGTCGAATACGACGATTCAACCTTACCAGACGTGTTAAAAGCCATGGAAAAGATGGAAAATCATTTAACCGCGGCCATCGTGAGCAACGACGTCGATTTCCGAAGAAAAGTGTTATCGGAAACCGTCAACGGCACCACCTACGTCGGGAACCGAGCGCGAACGACGGGTGCGCCGCAAAACCACTGGTTTGGCCCGGCTGGTGACCCTCGCGCCGGTGGAATCGGCACAAAAGAAGCCATACAGTTGGTCTGGTCGTCGCACCGAGAAGTCATCGTCGACGATAACGAGAGCAGCAAAAAGAACTGGACGCAACCGGCGCAATCGTAAAGAGAAAACAAATAGAATACACCATAGAAGTCACACAACATACACGCATACAAAAAAAAAAGAGAATGTACGATGATTGAATTCAAGTCCGCCTCCTTAACCACTCGGACATCGTAGCTAATAATAGATGTATCGCTACGAACAGGATTTGAACCTGCGCGGGCATTGCCCAGCGGATGTCGCAAAATTCGCTCTTACTTTTCTCCTTGCAAAACAGTGCTGTTAGGGTTTAGTACTCATAGTAAAAAACTTATAATTTAGGGTTTTGAAGCGGTCTTTCTTTTCCTCCTCTTCTCGTTTTTCCTCAGAAACACAAGGCAACGAATACGAATACAAATGACCACGACCGAACCGACGACGACTTCAAAACCGCCCACAAAACACGACGTCGAGGTCAACTGGGAAGACCAACAGCGCATATGCGCGTTCGGCCGCTTAAACAACCGCACGCACGAGTTACGCGCGATGATTGCTTCCCGAGAGGTATAAACACACATTTCTTTAATGTTGACTTTTATATTCATACTTTAAACAGAAACAATTGGAGGACACCGAAGAAGCGGAATCCGAAATCACCTTCGCAGACGACGACTCAAAATGTGATCTCGTCTTAGGCGAGTGCTTTTTCGAAACGGAGAAAGTAAAAGCGGAGGAAATGTTGCAAACTAAGATCGAAAATGAGACGAAATCAATCGAAGAGAACAAGGAGGAACTGACGAGCGTCGAGCGAGCGATGGAACAATTGAAAGGACACTTATACGGGAAGTTTGGCTCGAGCATCAACTTAGAGGAATAATAAATACTATAACAATAGCGGTATTTTAGCAGAGAAAGAGAGAGGGAGAGAATGCGCGCGCATCTTCATAGTCGAGCGTGATGTACATTTGATATACAATTAAAAGCATCTAGTCCTCTGTCGCTTCGTGTCCCGAACGCTGCTGCTGCGCGGAGAAAAACGCGCGCGAGCACTCTTTTTTGCACGTCTCGTTTCTCAAACGCTCGTAGTCTTTCATTTTCTGTTCGTTCGCGTGGAATTTTAACGACGTGGAGTGGTAATACGCGTCCGCGCACGCCCGTTCGCAGGCGTTTTCGGACGCGTTTGATTCTAAAATCGGGGAGGAGCGACAGACGCGATTTGACGTTTTCGTGTCGTCGTTTTCGAATTCCACGCACACGTCCACGCATTTCACGGACGAGCTCGTCGATTCCGTCGTCCTGGTTCGATAACACGCGCTTTCTGGATCATCTGTTGCGTCGTTTTCGGTTTCGTTCATGGCGTTTAAACGCACGTTTTGTGATGATTCGATGGTTTTGAAAGCGAGGAAAGAAAAGATGAGAAAAATCCTCGAAAGCGTTCGACGACGCGAACGAATGATGTCGAAAGCAGTTTTGCATTACATCTCTGATCGTTTTGCGATGACGACGACGATGAGAACAAAGTGAGTTTTAAAGTGGTGGTGGTGGTCGAATGCTACGCATTTTTAAAAGTATCGTCATCGCGTAGTATCGTTACGTTTTCTTCTCGATCTCGAGTATCTCGTCAAAGTCTCACATCCTTCGCATCCGCCTCGCGCCCGTAGCGCCGCCGGCGACTGCACCCGCCGACGCCGGTCCAACTGCACTGCTCTCCTTCGCGAGTCCAATGACATCCAACGCGGAGGCGAAAGAGGAGGACATTTTCTTCGTCTTCTCGAACTGTTTCCCGCCTTCTCGCGTCGGGAACTTTTGGGACGTGAGCGCGGACTGTCGCTTTGCGCCTAAAGGCGTTTTCAACAGCCGGTCGAGCTCGTTCCGCAACGAAATCTCCCGTTTCGTCACGTTTCTAAGTTCGGCCTCTCGTTCCAGTTTCTTTTGCGTCAACTCTTTCTTCATTTTATGTTTCCCGTACGATTCGAAATCCTCGATGACTTGGACGCCGTCTTCGTTATCGGAAAAGTGCATCACGTCCTGGTCGTCGGAATCGGAATTTTTGTCGAAATCGGAATCGTCGTCTGCGTCGAGACCGAGGTCCATGGCCTCGGCCGTTCTTTTCTTCCACGCTTTATCCGCGCGCTTCTTCTCGTTTTTGTGAACGATAGCGTCTAATCTTTTCGCCAATTGTACTCTCTTCGTCGCCTCGCGAACGGTTTCTTCCGCCACCGGAAACGGCGGTAATCGAAAGCCTCTCTCGCGACCCATGGCGGCGAGCATGGCGAGGTACCGCGAGCGTTCTTTTGGCGTGACTAAAGCTACGGAAACGCCCGATAGATTCGCGCGACCGGTTCGTCCGCATCTGTGCACGTAGGCGTCCGCTTGGCGAGGCACTTGGTAGTGCACGACCAACTCGACGCCTTTAATGTCCAAACCTCTCGCGGCGACATCCGTGGCGATTAGAGCGGACGCCTTATTACCTTTGAATCGGTCCAACGCTTTCAAGCGAGCGCGTTGTTGCATTCCAGCGTGTAAACCAACCGCGTTGACTTTCATGAGTTTTAAAAGCGCCGTTAAGCGGCGTAAGGATGAGATAGCGTTGACAAACACAATCGATGGTTTTCCGGCGTGCGCGGAGAGAAGGTATAAAGTCAACGCGTCGCGCTCGTCGTCCGTACACTCTAACGCAGATTCGTGCACTTTAGATGCCACTTTCGTTGTTGATGTTATCGCCGCTTTTGATGATGATTCATCGGGGTTGTTGTCTTTCTTCTTTTTCGTCACCGAGTCGCTCACGTCGCAAAGCTTGACGCGGCCGTAAAATGGAACCATTTTCATGAGATTACCCATCGTGTTCGTCGACGCTAACTCTTTCGGCGGTTCCAAGCGATACGCGGTTTCGTCGTTCCCGTTGTTGTTCTCGACGCCGCTGCTGCCGCCGCCGTCCTTCTTTTTACCGTTGTTCACTTTCTTGGACGACGCTTGCGGTTTCTTCCGATCGAGTTTGTATTTGACTTCATCCGGAACGGTAAGCGTCGCGGAAAAGACAAACGTCTGACGATCTCGCGCCATGATTCGATTATCCGCCGCTGGTTCATTTTCTTCATCATTTTTTTCTTCATTTTCTTCTTCTTCTTCTCCTTTCTTCGTTTTACTATCATTGCTAACTTTCGTCGCCGCCATCATCGGTTGTTTCCGTTTCGTCAACTTTGCGGACCGCGCGATCCTCCTCGTCTCTGGCGGTTCCGGAATCGATTTAATCACGCTCTCGAGCTCCTTAAAGTGACCTCTCTCTACCATCCTATCCGCCTCGTCTAGAGTCAAAAACGTCAACCGCTCCAAACTCGTCAAATGTTTCTCTCCGTCGCGAATCAACTCCCACAGCCGCCCCGGCGTCGCGACGATAATCTCCGGCTGTTTCTTCAACACTCTCTCTTGTTTCTGCTTGGACATCCCTCCTACGATCGCCGCTATTTGAATGCCCGTGTATATCGCGACGTCAGCTAACATCTTCGCCACTTGCAACGCCAACTCTCTCGTCGGCGTCACTATCAACGCTCGCAAATGTTTCTTCCCTTTCCCCGGTTTCTCCTCGTCCGCGTATTCTTCGTACCATTTCTCTTCCTCTTTATCTTGCATCAACCGTTGTAAAATGGGCAAACCAAACGCCAACGTTTTCCCGCTCCCGGTTTCCGCCGCGCCGACGATATCCATCCTTCCTTTAATCGCCGGGTGCAAAACTTTCTCCTGAATCGGCGTCGGCGAAGTAAACCGAAGCTTCCGAATAGCTTTGAGCAAAAGAGGGTGCAAATCGTACTGCGCCCACGCGGCGACGTCTTCTTCATCGCCTAACAAATCGTCGTCCTCGTTTTCATAGTCACCACCACCACCACCCGCCGTTTCACCGTCGCCACGTTTTGCCTCGTCCTTTTCATTCCTCTTCCTCTTCTTCGCCTCTTCCACCTTCTCCTTCCACCGTTTCTTGCGCTTCAATATTCTCGCCTCTTTCGCGTTCGACGCCTTTGATTTTGTCGCTTCCTTCTTTTCTTTTCCATCTTCTTTTTCTTTTTCATTTTCTTTTTCTCGGACGGTGATGCTGCAGTCGTCGTTGTTGTCGTTTTTGCTCGCGCTCTTCTTCGCTGTCTCATTCTTCGTCTTCTTCGTCTTCGCGTCGTCTTTCTCTCCTTCTTTCTCCGTTGAAAGCACTTCGAGACTCACGAATCCTTCCTCGGAACTTCCGACTAAAAATTGCGAGTTTACGTCGATCGTGCGCCAATTGTTGCACTCAGTGTTACCCTCGTCCTTTTCCCCGACCGCTCCGGAGGCGTAGAGCGCTCTCAATCGTTTCAATTCTTCGTCTTTCTCTTCGTCGTAACGGAAGCTTTTCGTTTGCTTTTCTTCGATGCATTCGCCGCCGGATGCGCTCGACGACTCTCGCGCGGCTGCTGCTTTCAAAGCTTTCCTCGCTTTGGAACCGAGCTTGAAGGAGGGTTTCTTTTTACTCGAGTTGTCGTTGCTCTTCATCTTTTCGTCACGCTTTTGGTGGCAAATTTGCAGTGCTCTCTTCTCGTCGTCGTCGTCGCAAAGTATCGCGCGCGTGCGAAAGTGAAGAAGACGAGAGAGAGAGAAGATTGTAGAGGGGTGTATTTTAGGGTTTCAGATGTATGAGATGAACTTGGAGCGAAGAGTCGATGATGATGATGATGATATGCGATTAGTATTCATTTCGAGAAGACACGCGTTACCTAGGTACTACTATTCGTTATTGCTCCCTTCTTTTCTTTTTCGAAAGGATCGTTACGCTCCAATTTTTTCAATCCGCTATTATATTATAACAAAACCAACGGCCCGTCCCAGGGATTGCTAGATCCTCCTCCTCCTCCTCCTCCTCCTTTTGTACCGTAGCGTTCGAACGTGCCGAGGGGTACATCTGGTGGTTGCCGGTTGGAGGAAGATTTTTGGTACCGTGCTGCCGCTGTTATCGTCGCTTCTTGAGCGTTGTTGTTATTCGACGATGATCCTCCGACGTTGACGATGACTTTTTCCACGTGGCTCCGAATCGCCAAGCAGGCGCTCGCGATAGGCGCGTCGCCGCCGCGAGGGTGTTTCACCGTTTTGATGCACTTGCCGCTCGCGCGATCCCACAGACGGCAGGTGCCGTCTTCCGAGGTGGAGAGCAAATGGTGCCCGTTCGACGTGCAGTGTAAAGAGACGATGGCGCGGTCGTGGCCGCGGTAGGTCGTGAACGATTCGTTTTTGTTCTTCCTTCTCCTTCGTTTTCTATTGTTGTTGTTGCCCTTTTCTTTATCGTCTTCTTCTTCTTTAACTTCTTCTCCTCCTCGGTCGTCGTCGTCTGAATCGTCGCTTTCGACGTCGTGTAAATGTCCTCCGCCTCTTCCTCCTCCCCCTCCCATTTCCACCACCGGCGCTCCGTTGATGTTCATCTCGTAAATCTCCCCGTCGCAACTTCCTACGAATATGCATCGATCTTCTCCGTCCATGCATATCGCCGTCAACGCTTTCGGCAAACCAAACGTCGCTAAACACTCGCTCCCGGTTCCGTGCGTCATCGAAAACACTCTCGCGGTTCGATCGATTGAACAACTCGCGACTAAATCCGCCCCAGCTCCTGCGCTTTTTGAACAACACACGTCCGTCACTTGAAGCTGGTGACTGGTCCAACTCTTCATCGGTTCCAACGATGAAGACGACGTAAACGACGAAGACGCATTAATGTTATTCAAAGTATCGTTGTTCTTCAACGCTTCGCAAACGCTCCACGCGCTCACCGCGGTATCTTCCGAGCACGTGATTAAACTCGACCCGTCGCTGGTAAACTGCATCTTCACGATCCGTTTAAAATGTGCCGTAAATTTCCCTCGCATTTTCCCCGTCGTTCGTTCATACATCGACACGTCCCCGGATTCAAATCCAACCGCTACCAAACTGCCACAGGTGCTCGAGCACACGCTCGTCGGTTTTTCGTTGAACAAGAACCGTTTTATCTTCTGATCTTTAACACTTATTGATCCTCCTTTCCCTCCTGGACAGTCGTACACGTCTAACGCGTTCTTTTCCCGCACAATTTGGAACAGAAATCGCGTCCCGCACGGGTCCACCGAGCGAGGACTTTGGTGCGTTCCCGCGCAAGATTTCCAGCGGCGAACAACGTGGAAATGCGGTAAACTCAACGCGAGTAAAGAAGAAGACGACATAGAGGATACATTTTCGGAGGATAAAGCGGAGGCAATTATCACGCACTCTTCCGTCGCGTCTTCTCCGCCGTTGCGACGACCGCGCGTGCTCATATCTCTCGATGCGAAGCGCGTGAGACGAGCGCTTTTTATGGCGGCTCAGACCAAAATGGACAGAAGGCAAGTTCGTGTACTATTTAGGGTGTTCAGGGCACTAAGGCGGGTTACTAAAACCTGGCGACGCGTTTCGGCACGACACCTACGGGCGCGCCGTTCCCTCTGTATAAAGTTCTCTCTCGTTTTCGTTCGTCTTCTTTCACTTCTTCTTCTCCCGCGACTTCTTCGTTTCGCCAGCGCTCGTATTCCGCGATTAAATTTTTCTCGATGGCGCCTTGTAAGTTTGCTAAAACCGCGTCGTTGATGGCGTTGACGACGTCGTCTAAACCCGGGACTAAAGCGACGAAGTCGTTCACGGACGCGTCGAGGGTCATGACCACGTCGCCTCGAACCGCTCTTTTCATATCGTCGTTTTTATCGTCCTCTCCGTGTTCCTCTTCCTCTTCGTCTCCTCCAACCTCTTCGTCTGAATCGTTCCTCCGCCTCTTTCGAAAGCTTCTCTCTTCGCCTAACTTCCCTTCCATTTTCAACGTCACCGTCTCGTCTAAATTGAATTCTTTCGGCATGCCTTCAAACTCGAGCTTTTTCGCGTTTATACTGATTGATTTATCCGTTCGATTTGGAATCAACGCGATCGTCGTTCTCACGACGACTTTGTTGCCCAGAAAATCGAACGGTAAAAGCTCCACCTTCCAGGTGTTTTCATCGATTCTTGTCCGTCTGTTTTCGTCCGGAAAAGTGACCGAAAGAATTCGAGATCCGTCGGAAACGTAACTCGCGAACGACTTTGCTTCGTTTTCATCTTTTTTCCAGTCTTTTAAAGGCATGCGGAGGGATTTTCGCGACGTCCACGAGCGGGACACATCGCCGTAAATCTTCCCCGTTGGTCGTCTTACATGTCTCCGTCGACTTTTCGCACTCGTCGAGAAACAACGACAACAACCCACAAAACCGCTACTATTACTCAATGTACCAACAGTACTGCTACTACTGCTCATTGTGTTCCGTCTGAAAGGAGAGAAGATGCGATAAAAACAGATGTAAAAGAGAGACGAGAGGTGAGAAATTCTGAAGCGTTTTTCTCTCACGTGTCTACGCAAAAGGAGGAAAAGGAGGAAGACGTCGAGACGACGAGACGCGCGAGGGAAACAGTCTCATCTCTCTCTTTATTCTCTCTCTCTCTCTCTCACGTGGTGTACAGAGTTTGCGTTTTGTGGAAGTGGTGTTGTTTTTCTTCTTCGTACGAGGAGTATAGTATTGCTTTATTATTCATTAAAATAAAACGCTCGCGGAGTCTACATCTTTAGTACGTTTTGATCCCGTATTGGTTCCGCGATCTCTTCTCGTCTCTCTTATGTCGCGTCGTCATCAAAAAGCTTCTTCTTTTCTGCTGCTTCTAATAGTATTATTAGTATTATTATTTATTACTTATATTATTTCCCGATGCTCTGGTAATACAAGTCGATGTATTCGAGCGCGGGTTTATTCCAGGTCCAATCTTGTCGCATGACTCTCGCTTGTAAAGAGCGAAACCATTTCGTGTCGTTCCAAAACGCGTCGATGCATCTATCCAAAGCGTAGTCTAAATCACCCTCCGAGGTACCTTCGAAGGAGAAGCCGTTGGTACAGTCGCCGTTTTCGCCGTCGAGTTCCCAGTTCGTGCTTGCGTTGATTTCCCACGCCGCTCTGGCTTTGTCCGTGTCGACGTCAAAGACGGTGTCTCGTAAACCGCCCGTGGCGCGAACGCACGGGACGGTGCCGTACCGCATGGCGGTCATTTGGGTCAAGCCGCACGGTTCAAACATAGACGGGACGACGATGACGTCGCAGCCAGCGTACATTAATCGCGAGAGCGTTTCGTCGAATGCGAAGAAGAATCCAGCGTCTTCGCCGCCGAGTTGCGCGCCTAAACCGTTGAAATCGGCTTGGACTTTCGGGTCCGGAGCGGAGCCGAGCAAGACGAATTGACCGCCTCTCGATAACGTGTGATGCGCGGCGTGTTTGATTAAATGGATGCCTTTTTGCGCGGTGAGACGCGAGATGACGCCGACGACTGGTTTATCGCCGTAACCGGTTAAGCCGAGTCGACTGCGCAATTCGTCTCGAGCTGCTTTTTTACCTTTGACGACGCTATCGGCGTCGTATTTCATCGGGATGAAGTTATCCGTCGCCGGGTTCCAAATTTCCGGGTCGATGCCGTTTCTCACGCCGTGGAATTTGTGGAGGTTTCCAGATACCGCCGGGTGGCCGGAGACTTCGCCGGCGTAGGACGGGGACACCGTCGTGGTCATTTGCGAATGGAACGCGGCTTCGCCTAATTTCGCTTGGCCGTAGTTCATGTTGTGAATGGTAAACGCCACTTTCGGCTTCCATAAGCCGTTGTGGTGGTAATTCTCCCAGTGCGCTCGCGCGACTTCCGCGGTGGACCAATCGTGGCAATGCAAAATGTCCGGTTGTCTTCCAGTTTTCAACAAAAATTCCAACGCGGCGTTGCAGAAAAAGTTAAATCTGCTGGCGTCGTCGTTCCACCCGTACACGGCGTCGCGCGCAAACATCCCGTTGCTCGGTTCCACGAAAAACACCATCACACCTTCGACGCGACATTTCGTGACGGTGATCCCACACCCTCCGAAATCAAAATTTGTTTCAAACTCCCTCGCGCCTAATAAAGGACTCGAGTTGAAGAAGGAATACATCGGCAAAATGATTTCCACGTGGTGTCCAAAATCCGAAATCGCTCTGGATAAACTGGTCACCACGTCCGCTAAACCGCCAACTTTTGCAATAGGGGCCATTTCGACCGCGATGTTGATGATGTGCAACGGCGGCGCTTTTTCCGTTGACCCGTTGGTCGGTAAATGGTAATCTTTGCCACCTCTGTTGTCGTATTGCGCGCCTTCGCCGACGCCGGAGGAGAAGACGAAATCACACATCCAAGCGTCGCTCGGAACGTCGATTTCAATCGTATAAAACGGATCAGTTTCTGGGTTTACCGGTTTGTGCATCTTTAACGGTTCGGGTAAGTTATTTGCGTGTTTCCATCGGTTGAAACCGCCAGTTAAGTAAACATCTTCCGCGAACGATAAGTTGGTGTTGTTCTTGTTGTATCTCACCGTGCACTTTTGACCGGCTTGCGGCGTGAGCGGTTCGCACGTGATGATGTGTCTTTGCTGTTTCAAAGAGATTTCTACCGCGGCGGCTTTCAATTGTAAACGCTCTTCCTCTGCTTTCACTCTCGCGATTTCTTCGTCAATTTTCGCCTGTTTCCTTTTTTGTTTCAACTCCGCGGCGAGCATGGTTTGCATTTTCAACCAATCTTCGGCTTCGTTCGCGTTTTCCACGGCGACGACGTAATCGTTGCTTTCGTTGTTATCCCAGGATACTTCGTCTGCATCGGAAACGACGAATTCAACCGACGTCGCGAATTTCGGCACTTGGACGATAAATTCAAACCAACAATTTTGTTCGTCCGCGGGAAACTTTTCCGAGGGCGCGATCGGCGTCATCTCTTGGACTTGCTCGACGCCGTTCATCCAGTTTGAGAAACCGCAGTGCGCTTTCAACGAAGAACACGCAACACCACCGATTGGATTTTGCGCTTTGTTCCACGCGATTTTCTGTTTCGTCGCGTACCCTTGCGTCAACTTCTCCCCGGATTCAGTTTCGAAAATCGTTCTCTCGTACTTTTCAAATTTCGTAAAACTCTTCTCCTGTCTCTCTTCGATGGACGTTTGAATTCGAGAAATAATCTCCGCCGCGTTTTGTTCGTCCTCTTTATCCGTTCTTTTTAATTCCTCCTCTTCGAGCAACTCTTTTTTCGTTTTCCTCGGAAACATCGTCTCTTTGGTAAAATTCTGTTCGTTATTGTTCTCGTACGCGTCTCCGCCTTTCGTCTTGAAGACGTACTCGATTTCAAACGCCTCCGCGCTCAATTCCCCTCCCGGCAACGTGCACTCGAACCAACTCGTTTCTGGAATTTGCGTCATCTCCACGTCCACGGCTTCACCGAACTGCCACTCGTTAAACCCAACCGTACACGTCACGCCTTCCTCCCACGTCTTTGAATTTTCTCGTAAAGACGAAGACTTTGAAGCGTCCAGGAAAATTTTCACCGGCGCCCCGCACACCGGCGTCGACGGTACCGTAAACTCTTTCACATCTTTGTCTTCTTTTGTATTGCAGAGGAATTGCATTTGCTCGTAGGATTGGAGTAACGAAATAGCATCTGAAGCCGCTTTTAACGCTTCGCCTTTCAATTTTTCCTTCTCTTTTCCCACATCAAAATCAGAAGCATCGCTGTCTGTCGTGGATGATTTCGCAGTTTTTCTCCGCGGGGCAGGTTTCGTATTTTTGTTGTTCGTGTTATTCTTCGTCTTCTTGTTCCCCGAGGAGACGTTTTTGGCATCGTTCGAAGAGGAAGATGTTCCCGATGGTGAGGATGAAGATTGCGCGCGAATTCGAGAAGAGATCGGAAAATGACTAATCTTTTTTTTTCCATTCTTTCTTAAACGCTTCGCGTTGGTGTTCCTCGCGCGCGCGCTGGAGGACGAAGAAGAGTACGACGAGCAACACATCATCGTCGTCATATCGAAACTGTTATGTAACAGAGAGTATTATTTCTCTCTCTGTCTCTCTGTCTCTTTTATAATAAAGTACTATTTATTACGTGTTTGTGTGTGCTGTTATACGTGAGAGACACAAAAGAAACGTTTTTCTTTCTCACTACTCGCGAATGTGTCTCTCGAGTTTCGAATTTTATACGTATGCGAAAAGTCTAATAAATGTGTTCGTTATTTGGCACGAGAAGATATTAATTTGTGGCGGAGAGTTCATAAAGAGTGGTTTCGAGTGAGCGAGAGTCACACGTTTTCTTTTTTGAGATCTCTCTCGTTTTTTTTTTTTTGTTTGCGGACAATTAAATTTTTCTCGCGTCTCTCAAAACTTTTTTCACAGTTGTGTGTTTTTAGGTGATTTTATTACGTGTGGTGTGCATGTTCGCGAGGGCTTTTGCGAGAAGGGGGTCTATTTTAACGAGCATAATAACACGACGCGTTGTTTCAAAACGAAGAAGAAGAGCAGAGAGAAGTTGTTTTTGGTCTCGTCGTTTTTCGTCGTTACGTAATAATACCATGACGACGTCAAAAGATGATGATTCTTCCCGAAGGTACGGAAGGATTGGAGATGTCGCGAGAAAGAGGTTGTTAGATAATAATAACAAGAACAATAAGAACAACAGGAACGAGAGCATCGCCTCTTCGAATAATACTCATCGAACGATGGTGACATCATCATCAGCATCATCGACTGAACCGATTTTTAAAAAACGAGCGGCGGTGTTAGTGCTTTTGTTTGAGAATACGCGAGAAGAGATACACGTGGTATTGACGAAACGAAGCGCGGATATGAACTCGCACGCCGGTCAGGTCGCGTTCCCGGGAGGCAAGTTAGACGACGAAGATTTAGGCGACGATATCGAATGCGCGTTGAGAGAAGCGAAAGAGGAGATTGGGTTGAACAGAAACCACGTGAAAGTGTTGACGGTGTTACCGCCAATCCTAAGCGCGGGGTTGATAAGCGTTCGACCAGTCGTGTGCGCGGTGACGGATGTGAGGAACTTTTCGAAGATGGATTGGTTGAGGAATCAACCTTCGGAGGTGGAGAGGACGTTTTCTGTGCGGTTGGATCAGTTTTTGCGGGAGGACGAGAGACACACGTTTAACGATCACGCGTGGAAAAACGCGCCGTGCGCGATACGAGTGCACTCGTTTCGAGTGGACGAGGAGGAGATGATTTTTGTAGGAAAAGAAGGAAAAGAGAGTAGTAAAGAGAGTAGTAGTAGTAGTAGTAATAATAATAATAATAGCGAGAAGAAGAAGAAGAAGACGAGCGTGTGTTGGGGGTTAACCGCGGCGGTACTCATCGAAACCGCCAAAATTGTGTACAATAAAGAACCCGAGTTCGAACGCGATTGCGTGTTGGAAGGCGGCGCGTCGATTTGGGACTTAGTCGCCAATAAAGACGGAACAGGCGTAGAATTAAGGCCAGGCGTGAGTAAAATATAAACGAAGATATGATGAAAATGAAAATGAAAATTACAAAGTACTAGTAGTATAGCTTCTTCTCTTCTAAATTCTCTTAAATCTTCTTCTTTTGATTTTTGATATATTATAAATGTTGCGTGTGCCGTCGTTCGCTCTCTTCTTTTTTTTCTCTTCTCTTTACATTATTTTCGTCTCGATTTCGTTTAAGTGCAATGAGGCGGGTCAACCTTCGCCCAATCGAAGATTTGTTCCCATTCCGCCGCTTTCTTGTTCCAACTCAAGTCTTGCGTCATCGCTTGGACTTGCATAGCTCTCCAAACGTCCTTCTTTTCTTTGAACACGTGAATAGACCACTTCGTCGCTTCGATGAAATCTTGCGTGGACATGTTATCGAACAACCATCCGGTACCGACTTCACCAACTTCTTCTGGTTTCGAGATATCCGCGAACGGATTGTGTTGTTTGATGGTGTCTCTTAAACCTCCCGTGGCGTGCGCGACCGGTAACGTACCGTATCGCATGGAATACAACTGGTTCAAACCGCACGGTTCGAATCGCGAGGGCATCAAGAAAATGTCCACGCCGGCGGTAATTCTGTGCGCCATGGGGATGGAGAATCCAACCCACCCTCGGAATCGGTCCGGGTACTGCCCTTCCGCCCATTTCATCCACTCTTCCAATTCGGTTAAACCAGAGCCGAGCATGATGACTTGACAATCTTCATTCATCAACGCCCCTAACGCGTCGCGAATGAGATCCGGACCTTTTTGCCAATCCAATCGACCGATGAAGCCGAGGACCGGGACGTCGTCTCTTTCCGGCAAACCCATCTCTCGTTGCAACGCTCTTTTACACTCCAATTTACCGCTGAAATCCAAGATGGAATACGGAGCCGCGCAATCTTTATCGTCGCTCGGGTTCCACTCTTCCAAGTCGATGCCGTTCGCGACGCCGTTTAATCGGTGCGATCGCGCCGCCAACAAACCTTCCAAACCTTTACCTCCTTCCGGAGTGGTAATTTCGTACGCGTACCCTTCCGAAACGGTTAAAACGCGATCGGACGTTGCAATCGCGCCTTTCAAAATGTTCACGACTTTGCCTTCGTCCAACTCGTGCGCTCGCATCCATTCTGGGTATTGGTACTCTAAAGCGCTGTACCATTCTCCGGGAACGCCTAAGTTTGGGAACGTCGTGTTTGGTTCCACGCCTTGGTGCGCGATATTGTGAATAGCGCAGATGGTTCTCGCGTTGCCGTAGACGTTGTGCGGTCTATATTTCGAGGCGACTAAAAGCGGTACCAAACCGGCGTGCCAATCGTTGGCGACGAAAACGACGTCGTCGCCGTATCTCCCGCCGGTGTTCTCGAACGGCAACACCAAAGGCGCTTCGCACGCGGCGTGTGCCAACAAAGTATATCTAAACTGGTTATCGCCGTAGGTTTTATTGGTCACGTCAGAGTATAACGATCCCGCCCGATGGTACGAAGGATGGTCCACGAACACGTAATCGACGCCGTTTTTGATCTGGTGGAAATACCCAACCTCTTGCAACCCTTCGAAACATCCTAACTTTGATTTCACGCACGTATCGAACGCGCCTTCGTATAATTTATCGCTTTTCGTTCCGTTCAAATATCTCGGAGCGATAACCATCACGCGGTGGCCTCTCGCCACCAGCGCTTGCGGCAACGACCCGCAAACGTCCGCTAAACCGCCCGTTTTCGACCACGGCGCGACTTCAGAGGTGACAAAAACGATATTTTTCGGCGATTCCGATTTCACGATCGGATCGATTTCAAAACCTGGCGTTAACAGAGACGTTGAAGACCCAGAAGAAGTAGATGAGGAGGAGGTCGGTGGCGCGGGGGTACTCTTTTCAGTCGCCGTCGACGACGACGAAGAAGAAGCTGCTGCTGCTGCGGCGGCTTCCTTCGCCGCGTTCTCCACCGTATACTCCGAATCGCCCCCGACGTACACATCCGGCAACTCCCCGGCGAACGCTGGTTCAACTTTCCCTCCTTTTTCACTCGTCGTCGTTTTACTCTCCTTCTCGGTGGCAGCGGTAGCCCTACTTTTCCCGTTGTTACCGCCGCTCGTTTTATTCGTAGTAGTAGTATTCGCACTCTTCGTCTTCTTCACCGTGGAGACTTTGGCTTGCAAATCGCGTTTCAAAGCTTCGTTTTCCGCTTTAATGGCGGCAATTTGCGCCAAAATTTCCGCGTCCGACGAGGACAATTCCTCGGAATCCGTCGCGGTTGATTTCATCGCGAGATTGTTACTCTTCTTCTTCGGAGGCAAAGCGTTCCCGCACTTGTTACTTTTGAGCGTCATCATCGTTCGTCGTCGATGTTGGAACGATGATGATGATGGAACATTACTCGTATTCGTCTTCGAAGACGAGCGCACACAACACAAAGACGACGACGACGACGATGCAATCATTACACGCTATTCTCTCTCTTTCTCTTTCTCTCTTTTTCTCTCTTTTTATTCTTAAACAAGCGCAAAGTGTGTGTGTATACTATATCGAGTTATTCGACTAATCTTTCTCTCGAATATCTCTTTCGCCTCTCTTTTTGGGCAAATTTGGAACAAAAATAATCCAAAAAAAAAAAAACGAGTGGCTGCTCACCGCTTTCTTTTCTATTTAGGGTTTTGAAAATTTTGCAAATTTCTTCAAACGTCTTCTTGTCGTGAGAGAAGAGAAAAAGAAAATCACATGTGCTTCTCTCATCATCATCCTCGTCACGCTCTTTTTTGTATCTCTCTCTCGTTGTTGTTTCTTCGCGCTTTCTTCGAATGCTCGGAGTTGGGAGGATAAAGGTAAACGCAACGAAATGATTTTCTGGACGATGGGGGCGCGAGATTCTTTGTGGGATGTGGTCGTGAAGTGGGACGATATTTGTTTCAAACACATTCTTCCGAGATTGGATTTGAACGATGTGAAATTCTTGTACGGGGTGAATACGGAGACGAGAGCTTTGATTAAGAGATCAACTCGCGCGAATGATTTGGAAAGGAGGTTTAATATTGGAGAGATGTCGTCGATATCGACTTTGGAGTTTGCGTGGGAGAACAAATCGTTGTGGCCGAGTTGGTTGGAAGATGAAACAAATTTCTGCTTGAGAGTTGCTGAAACGAATAAACTCGAGTTACTCAAATGGGCGCGAGAGGAGAAAAAGTGTGAGTGGGATAAAAGGACGACTAGAGGGGCCGCAGAACAAGGTAATCTGGAAATGGTAAAGTATTGCGTGGCAAATAAGTGTCCTCTTAATTTGTGGGCGTGTGCACGTGCTGCCTCAGGAGGTCATCTCGAGATACTCAAATACTTACGCGAAGAAGTCAAAGCGCCTTGGGATTCGAGAATGGCCGCTTTTGCGGCTCGAAAGGGTCATCTCCACATACTCAAATATCTTTTTGAGAGTAATTATAATCAATTCGAGTATGCGTGTGAGGATGCGGCCAAGAACGGCCACTTAGACTGTTTGAAGTACTTGCGCGAAACCGCCAAAGCGCGCTTGTACTCTGGGGCCATACGAAAAGCGCACGAGAACGACCACCCCGAATGTGTACAATACCTCCTCAACAATAACTGCCCTCTTCCACGCAATTGGCGATACGAAGACGGAACTTTACGCACCTCATAAACACGCACGAAGAGAGAGAGAGAGAGAGAAAGAGAGAGAGACAAAAATACATACGTTTACTATTACACTGCTAAGAGAGACGAAAAACTGCTTAAAAATGTAAAACTCGCCACATTTTTGTTTCAAAAAGCAACTCAAATCACTCATATATAAATTCATCATCATGGCTGAAGTCCCAACGTTTAAACTCGTCTTAGTCGGCGACGGCGGCACAGGTGCGCTCTTTCTCTCTGTTTTTATTACTGCGTGCGCATGCGTCTGCGTCTGCGTGTCTTTTATGTGTACATATTTATGTGCCCGTTTTGTGCGCAAATTTGGAACCGATCATCATCACGATGTCGTCGGCGGGTTGTTTCTTCTTCATTCAGGAGCGAAACGAAACGAAGAGCTCTCGAGATCGACGCGTGGCACGACTGAAGCGAGCGCGTGGTTTCTTTCGTTTCGTGATTTCGTGATTTTGACGACGAGAACGAATCGTTACGACGTTTGGGAAACGAAAAGATGATGACTCTCTGACTTGAACAAATCTCTTTCGCTTACGTTCGTTCTTTACTAAAAAACACCGATGTTTTCTCAAAATACACGACTAAAAATCTTAACGAAAAACAATAATAGGTAAAACGACATTCGTGAAACGCCACTTAACCGGCGAGTTCGAGAAAAAATACCTCCCCACGGTAGGGGTCGCGGTGCACCCGCTCGATTTCAACACCAATTGCGGCCCGATTCGGTTCGATTGTTGGGATACCGCCGGGCAGGAGAAATTCGGCGGCTTGCGAGACGGGTATTACATCCACGGGCAGTGCGCGATTATCATGTTCGACGTGACGTCGAGGACGACGTATAAGAACGTACCGACGTGGCACCGAGATATTACGCGCGTGTGCGAAGATATTCCGATTGTTTTGTGCGGGAATAAAGTAGACGTGAGAAACCGTCAAGTGAGAGCGAAAACGATCACGTTTCATCGCAAGAAGAATTTGCAGTATTACGAGTTGTCCGCGAAGTCGAATTATAACTTTGAGAAGCCGTTTTTGTACTTGGCGAGGAAGTTGGCGGGGAACCCGCAGTTGGTGTTTACGGAGAGTCCGGCGCTCGCGCCGCCGGAGGTGAAGGTGGACATGGCGGAAGTTGCGCAGTACGAGAAGGAGTTGGCGGATGCGGCGGCGCAGCCGCTGCCGGACGAGGACGACGAGTTGTTGGACGCGTAAAAACCAAACCGAGAAGAATTCAAAGAAGAAGAAGAAAGAGGAGGAGAAGACGAGAGAGAGATGGACGACGACGAAGAAAAGAGCTAATATATACTGAATAACACCACCACCACCACCAACAAGATAGACAACTTAGAGAAAGAGAGAGAGAGAGAAAGAGGGAGAGAGAGGGAGTACACGACACACATAAAATACTTACTAAGGAGAAAGAAGGTTTTAATATAATAATGGTACCGTAAAACATCATCATCATCATCATAAAAAAGAACAAGAAGTATATTTAGTATTATATCGCGTCTTAGATATTACATTTGCTGCTCATTCGCGCGATCGCGTGTACTCCATTCGCTTTTCCGCCATGCGGCTTACTTTCACCACGTTCTTTATCATTTTCCAACGTTTCGCCGCTTTTTCTTTCCTCGCCATCTGCTCGAGAATCTCCGGTTTTTGCAACACGTCTGAATTCTTCAACAGCGATTTTTGCTTCCTCTCGTCCAACACGTTGAAACATTTCAAACAGACGCACTCGGATTCTGGCATGCACTTGCCCCTCGCTCCGTGCGGCGACGTGGCCACGTGCGAGAAGCAAAACTTGTGTTGACAAAATCCGCAATAATGCGCGTTTGGAGATTTGAAGAGACCTTTCACTTTCTTCGAGCAAAACGGGTCGGCGCAGATGCCTTTTTTGATGGTCGTACTGGTGGTCGTTTGCGATTGGACGCTGGCGGTTGGTCTTACCGTTTGTAAACCCGCGGCGTTGAGAGCGGCTTTCGCGGGAGAAGCCGCGTTTAACGACTTATCCGACATCAAGCTCGAACTGGAGCCGTTTCGTTTCACTTTTTTCGTCGCTTTCGATGGCGTCGTCGTTTCCGCGCTGTTTGCAACGTTCAATTGCGGAGATGTCGACCGCGGTGGTGGCGTCGCCGTTCTGTTGACTTTCTCGTCTTCCTCCGTAATCAACATCGCGGCATCACCTATTACGTTACCGCCGCGATTATTCATCGTATTCGCGTTGGTATTCGCGGCATACTTTGGTGACGGCGGTTCGGCTTCTGGCTCCATCAAATCGCGACTGGAATCTAACAACTGCTTTTCAGCGCGTTTAATTAACGCCGAGACGGCTTTTTGCGGCGATTTTGCGGCAATTCCAACCGCGGCGTCTATGGACACGTCGTCGCTCGAATCGTTGTTCGGATTATCGTTTCCACCCCCTAATACTATTTCATCGCTCCCGTCCAATGGGTCGGATTTGTAATCATTCCGTTGCTTCCAACTCTTCGCCAAGTAATACAATCGAACGAAAACCCCTCCCGTGGATGCGAGAATAGCCATCGCGCTCCAAAACATGGACAAAAACGTTTGCGGCGGTTCCTCGACTACCACCGCGTTATTATTATTATTATTATTTTTTCCTCCTCGATTCACCCCGCTATTATACTTATTGCTGCTATTCTCGTTTCCTACTCCTAACGACGACGAGGAACTTCTACCCGATGGAATCTTTACCTCGTTCGTCGTCGCCGCTTTGCTCGCGCCAAAGGCGCCGTAAGCGATGACTTTAAATTTTAACGTCGCGCCTTTCGGACAGTTTCGAACGATTAAAGCGTTCTCTTCGCCCCATTCTACGACCTCTTCAATCCTCCACTCTTTCTCATTACTACTACCTCTTCTACTTTTTACTTCGATATCTTCATCTTCTTTACGCCACCACTGACCGGATCGATCGCCAACCGCCAGCGGCCCCGGCGTCACGATCACGCTCTTCACGACAAACAAATGCGCCGGAGGCGTCCCTCTCGTATCCGGATCTAACCATTTAATAGATACCACGTATTCTCCGTCCTCTTTGCTCGTTTTTTTCCTCGGCACGATAACTTTCGCCATCGCTTTCTTCGGCACCGACGGCGTCTCGCCCAAGTGTAACATCTGCCGTTTCAAATTCCTCGATATCGACGCCTTGTGCAACTCGTTCTCTACGAACAAGTGCGTCTTCAACAACTCCCCGTCGTTCATAATCAACGACGGAAAATCATCGATGGTTATTCTGTTCTCCTCGAACCTCCCGGCGTATTGCGGAAACCTCAGCGCGTACTTCACCCATAACTTCACGTCTCTCGCCGTCGCCACGTTTTCGTTTTTCTCCATGAACGTCACAAACTCTGCGTTGGAAATCGTCTCGTCGGAGTCCAATTTCCCGTCCATTTCTTCGATCGTTTGATGAGACGCGGAATCGATTTCTTTTTGTTCGTCGAACTCTATTCCTCCGATTGCAGAGGCGACGTATTTTTTCAGTTCTTCCGCGTCCAGCTGTCCGTCCTTGTCGAAATCAATCTTTGAAAAGAACGTCTTCAGTGCGATTTTGTTCTTTAAAGAGGTGGTCTTCTCTCTCGTTGTTGCCGTCGTCGTTTTCATCGTCGTCGTCGTCACCATCAACGCGAAGAGCAGGGCAACGCGATGCAAAACGAAGAGAAAAAGTGTCCGTCCTCTCTTCGGGAATCGATTCATTTTCTCTCTCTCTCTCAAAAGCGGCAAAACAAAAGCAGTCGTTTCAAAAGCAAAGCCTTTCGTGGAAAAAGCGAGAAACAAACACACGGAGAGAAGAACTGGTGTTTCCGTCAAAGTGATTTTGTGTTGTTCGTTCGTCTCGCGTTTTAATAAAGGGTCTCCTCCTCTCTTTTGAGGGAAAAAATGACGCGTGAAACGAGAGAGAGAAAAGGAAAAAAAACGTCATTATATCTCTCTTTTGCCCCGGCATATCACACACACACACACGTAATAACGCACGCGGGAAACTTTCTTTGCGTTTAAGAACAAATACACCCCCACTTTCTCTTTCCGCTCAAAAGAAGAACACTGCCACCTTTTGTGTGCTTTGTGTGCGTGCGCAAAAAACCTTCTTCAGAACACAATGGGGAAAAGAAAAACATCATCATCCAATGATGTAAACGCCGAAGCAAAGACGTCAAGGTCGACAAGGACGACGAGGACGACCAGGACGAAGAACAACAACGGTAACACCAAGAGTGTACAGAAAAAGAAGGAGAAAGAAAAGGTCATCACGACGACAAAAACGACGGCTAAATCTCGGGGAAAACCAACAACAGTCTCAATAATTTGGAAATTGGTGACCCACCACGCGGATATTTTCAACAAGCACGTGCTTCCGAAACTGAACGAGACGGAGATATATTGCTTTTCTGAAGCGAATAAAGAGAGTTTACGATGCGTGCTGCGAGCAGGGAGAGTGAAAACGAAGAACATTTTTGCGAAAAAGAGACTCGTTTGGAACGTAGGCGAATGCGCAAATCTTTCGCTCATGAAATGGGCGTGGAACGAGACGAATCCGACGAATACGCGGGAACGAGAGATGAATCATAGTAAAGCACGGTTTTGCGCTAAAGTCGTTCAAACGAACAAACTCGAATTGCTCAAATATATAAGAGAAGTAAAAAAATGCGGGTGGGATGAAGAGACGATCAAAATGGCGGCGCGTATAGGTAATCTGGAGATTCTGAAGTACTGCTTCGAGAACGAGTGCCCGTGCGGGGAGGAGGTGGAGTACGGTCAGATGTTATTTGATCTCGCCGCCATCGGAGGACACGTGGACTGTCTTCGAGTTCTCTTCGAAGAGTTGGACCCTCCGGAGGAGTCGGGAACCGAAGAAAGAGTGGCGGAGCACGCGGCAGAATACGGGTACCCAGACGTGTTGAAATATCTCGTCGAAGAGAGAGAGTTGTCCGACTCGGTAATAGAAGAGTGCGTCTCGACATCCGTGAATTATAGTCAACTCGAGTGCCTCAAATACTTAGTCGAAGACGCCGAAGCGCCTCTCGACGACTGGAAATTACTCGCCTACGCTCGGGACTCCTCAGAGGACGAAGACATCGTAGACTATTTGCGAGAAAAAGGGTGCCCAGAACCAACCGACGAAGAATGGGCGGAACATCGCTCGATCTGAGGATGACGACGTTTACTCCTAAAAGATGATTCTCTGCGCTTTTTATCATCGCTTTCTCCGTTATGAAGTAGTACGCGAGTAGCGCCTTTATCCTCCCTTTAGAATAGGTGAAAATTTTGTACAAATCGCCAGAACTTTTCGTGCAAATGACTACACACAAGCAGCGCTAAGACTCACACGTAACACTCCTAAAATGGGCGCGTGCGTGTCCAAACACCCCTCCCCTACTAACATCTACTACACCAGCGAAAATGCTCCTTCGGGGACGACGCCTTCGACGAATACTAATGATATTAACGCGAACGATCAGCATCAGGAAGAGATCGAACGAGAGATCGAATTCGCGCAAAAAGAAGAGGAGGAGTTCGTTTTGGTGAGAACGAAGACGAAGGAAGAGGTTGATGAGCTGGTGAAAGAAGCAATGGCACTCGGAGAGAAAGGTTTATGCGTTCCTCTTTCTGATGATGACGATGATGATCATGCCGAGATGGCTTTGAGAGGAGGAGGATTAGGAGGAACGAGGAAGCAGGAGGAGGAGGCAGAGGAGGAACACCGCCCGTCGAAAGCGCGAGGAGGAGAATACGTGTCCGTGTCCTCGTCTTCTCCGGCGTCGGGAGCGACGAGGAGTAGCGGAGATAATGATTCGAGGCATCATCATCACGGTGGTCACCAAAATCATCAGCAGCAATATCAACAACAACATCAAAGAACGACGACTGGCGGTGGGACGACGACGAGCGGGTTGAACTTGCGAGAACGGAAACAGAGAAGTCCGAGGGCGAACAGTCCGAACCCGCCGAGGTCTTTTAGCAGCAGTAGTAATAGCAATAGTCAAAACGCGACCACGGGTGGTGGTCAGTCTCAACAGCATCAACATCATCATCATCATCAGCCGGCGAGAAGGCAAAATTCGTTCAGTAGGCTCTCGCCGCATCCCAGTCCGAGGCAAACGACGCAGGCGACGACGCCGACTGGGCAGTACGTGAACGCAAATCACAGCACGAAACATAAGAGGATATCGAGCCGAGGTTCCTGGCACGACGGTCTGAGTAACTTTTCGGACGAAAACGGCATGCGTTCGTTCTTCGGCGCGCCGGTGAGCTCTGGACCGCCGAAAAAATGGACCATCGGCGATACTTTAGGCGAAGGAAGTTACGGAAAGGTGAATTTAGCGTTGAACGGCGAGACAGGGGAGTTGATCGCGTTGAAGGAGGTGAAAATTGCCGGGTGTGATACCGCCGGCGGTGGCGGCGCAAACAACAACAACAACAAAGATTTTATCGAGACGCAAAACAGAGACGAAAAACTCACTTCCACTCGCTCCTCCTTAGACGAGAGCGGTTTACTTACCCCGACGGTCCAAGACTCGCGCGTCCGCGAATCTATCGTTCAACTCGAACAAGAAGTGCACATGCTTTCGCAACTGACTCACCCGAACATTGTTCGATACATTGGCATTAAGCGGCGAAAAGACATCTTGAACGTCTTCATGGAATACGTTCCAGGTGGGTCCATAGCCTCGCTACTTCAAAGATTCGGTCCTCTCGGCGATAACGTGACGCGAGTGTACACTCGTCAAATCTTGATCGGTTTAGATTACCTCCACTCGCAACGCGTGGTGCACCGAGACATCAAAGGCGCGAATATTTTAGTTGAAAAATCCGGTCGCATCAAACTGGCGGATTTTGGCATGGCGAAAATGTTGGAGTTTGTCGACGTCGAACGGAATAGTTACGCCAAGAAAGCAGTCAAAGGGAGCGCGTATTGGATGGCCCCAGAAGTTATACGGAAATCGGAAGTGACGTTAGGATGCGACGTGTGGTCGGTGGGATGCACGGTCATCGAAATGGCCTCGGCGAAGCCGCCTTGGTGCGAGTGTTCGACACAAGTGCAAGCGATGTTTAAAATCGCGTCGAGCACTGCATTACCGACGTTACCGGAGAAGAACTTGTCCGCGGATGCAAAGGCGTTCATTTTGAACTGTTTGAAGAGGAACGTGGAAGAGAGACCGGACGTGGAGACGTTATTGATGGACCCGTTTGTGGACGATTCCTTGAACGAGAAGATGTGTCGAGCGCCGGCGTTGAAGTACGAGCAGCACGACGGATCGTACTCAAACTTTCCAGACAATCAGTCCTTGGTCTCCTCGCAAGTGTCGTTGGATGATCCGTCGGAAGAAACAGACGTAGATGACGACGACGACGACGACGACGACGACGACGACGATAGCAACTACGGCGGCGACGATACTGACCTCGACGAATCTTCGTTGCAAATTGGCGGGAACGTTACCACGGCGTTTCAGCTCTCTCAATCACCGAGTAACAACGAAGGTCTTACCGATCCATCCGTTTTAGGCGCTCGAAGAAACATCGCGCTGAAACCGTTGGTAGTGAACAGCACTCGATCGAGGAACGAAAAGACCGGTTCGAGAACCGGGAGTAGCAGCGCCGCGCAGACGTCTAAAAACAACAGCAACACCAGTCAATGAAATGATATACTATATTTTATGTGTTTGTAATTCTTATTATCGGTTTGTGTATTTCTCAAAATGTAAACTAAAAGTTTGCTCCCAGATCTTCTCTTCTCTCTTTCATCCTCCTCTTCCTCAAACGGCGACGGCAAAAAAGCAATAATATATTATATTAAATACTCGTCGACCTGTGGTGATCGTCCGTGATTGTCGAGTACACGTGCCCTTCGTTAGATAACATTTCCACCGCCTCTCGAACGGCGTCCATCGTGTACTTGCCGCCTAACAATTTGCACATCTCGGATATTTCAATCCCGGAATCCCCCGCCGCCGGCCCGCTCGGGTTGTTATAAATCGCCAACAACTGTTCCTGCAACGACCCACCCGCATCTGGGTTGTTCCCACTCGTCGGCATCGCGTACGCTGCCGGCGCCGCCCCAGTCGCCGTCGTCGCTTGCGCCGCCACGCTCGAACCTTTCTCGTTGGAAAATCTGGACGAAGCGTACATCGCGTCCAAAAAATGAAACGCGACTTCGTTAAAGTCCGTAATCTTTCTGCAGTTCATCACTTGAATGTATCTCGCGTCGTTCCAGGATTTCAACTTCCCAGTCACTCTCACGTACTCGTTCGTCTCAAACGTCACTTCGTTCGCGCCTTCTGCGGTTTCTTCGCCCGGGTATTCTTTGCAGCAGCACGCGCCTGTCCCGTCGTCCACGGACAACAACTTATGCGCTCCCGTTTCTTCTTTCGAAACGATTTTCCCGACAATCGTCACCAGACCGATCGGTTTCCCAGTCAGTAAAGCGAACTCGTCCGCCTCTGCCGAAGACGCGGTGGCCTCGGAGATTTGCTTGATGGTGACCGGGGTGATGGAATCTTCCTGTTGCCGTTTTTGGTAACTCGATGGGTCTCCGCCAGACGCACCGGTGTTTGTCCTTTATAATAAAATCGAATAATAAGAGATCGAAACCGTCAGTTTTTCAGAGCGTCGACTTTGAGTGCGATCGAGAGGTGATCGTCGCAATCATCGCGACTGCAGAGAGAGAGAGAAACAAACGCAGGTTTACGCATAAAAAATCAGGGCGCATTTTATTCAAAAATGTATTCAAAAATGTTTCCAAAAACTCTCGCGTCATCTCTTGTTCTCATACACACGGGGGAGAGAAAATAAAGCAAACAGTTCACGCACCCGTACCCGCCGCCTTGGAATTGCGTCGCGCCGTCGTTGCCAAAGTTAAAGCTCATTATTATATTCGTGTGCGCGCAAAAGGTGTGGAGTAGTATTCTCGTCTTCCTTTGAAGTGATGATGATTTGCTTCTTCCTTTGAGAGATGTGTTTCGCTTCTTTTCTCGTGTAGGGTTGCAACACCAAACAGAAGGAAAAATGTGAGCACCCTCCTTTCCTTCGTACTACGAGAGTATTCCGAAAAAGAATAACATCTTTCTCATCGAACGCTCGCGCAAAAAACAGATACGATGCGTTATTCTCGAGGCGCGAGGAGAAACTTTTCGCGCGTTTTTACGTCGTTACGAATACTCTGCGTATGATGCGGTAAAGTCGCGCGTTGTCTTTTTCTTCGTGCGCGTTGTCTTTTTCTTCGTGCTTTGAATTTGAATTTTTTTGAACGTGTTTTCCACACATTTCAAACACACGCAACGACTTTTTAAAAATGGGGAAAAAGAAGGTCTCTGGCAATGCGAGAAGGAAAGAGAAAGAGATGAGAGAATACGTGAGTGTAAACGGGGAAGCGTTCTTGGAGGCGAGATCGTCGTCTCCTCTTTGGAACGGGTTGGTGTTGCATCACAAGGATGTGTTTGTGTCGCACGTGCTTCCGAAATTGAACGAGACGGATCGGGTTTTCTTTTCAAAGGTGAATAGAGAGAGTTGGAGTGTGCTTGCGTACGCAAGGGTAAACGCATCGGAATTAAGTGTAGTTGTTCACGAATGTTCATCCATCTCGACGTTGGAATTGTCGTGGAATATCTTTCCTTGGGGAAAGATAGATTACGGTGGGTGTTTGATAGATCAAACCTGGTTTTGCTGGCAAGTTGCTTTTACGAACAAACTCGAGTTGCTCGAGTGGGCGAGAGAAGTGAAACAGTGCGAGTGGGATGAAAAGACGATTGCTGCGGCAGTACTTAAAGGTAATCTCGAGATATTGAAGTACTGTTTCTCTAATGGTTGCCCGTGTGATGAAGAAGAGTCGTGTAAACGAGCTGCTCTTAAAGGACACCTCGACTGTCTTCGATTTCTTTTCGACAAAGTGAAACCTTCGCGAAAGACGGAAGTGGAAGCGGCAGGACAAGCAACAGGTGCTGGTCACGTGGAGATCTTGAAATATCTCGTCGAAGAAAGAAAGATATCCGATGTAGCAAAGTTCGCCTGCGCGGGACAAGCTGCGTGGCATGGCCAACTTGATTGCATCAAATACTTAGTCGAAGAGGCGAAAGTGCCTCTGAACAACTGGCAATACATCGCTCTCGCTCGTTACTACGAGCATACCGACTGCCTAAACTACTTGCTCGAAAAAGGGTGCCCGGAACCAACGGACGAAGAATACGCTAAAGTCGTCGAGCAAAAAAAACGAGAAGAACTGGGCATCCAAGCGTGAGAGAGAAAGAAAGAAAGAAAGAAAGAAAGAGAGAGACTTCATCATAGAGTACGCGCAGCAGCGCGTAAAATTTTCAAGGGCCTCTTAGTACGAGTGACTCGTAGTACTCCTCGTTTGAGAAAGAGAGACCACTTCATACGTTTAAATTTTTTTTTGATGAGAGAAACAGTCGTGGTCATTTCCAAGGGCCTCTTAAAACATCAAATCAACCACATACGGATGAATACACACATCCATACGCCTCTCGCACGTGTGCTTTGAAGCGTGACATTTTTTGAATTTTTGAACAGACCGCACACATCTCGCGCGTACACTCCTCCTCATAAAACCATCACTCTAGGAGACATAAACACGGGGAGCGCTTCATCGAAGATGGACCATCCTCCTCCTCCAGAGTCAAAAGTCGTCGACCCGATGATGCGAGACTTATTCGGCAAAAACCACCACGAAGTCTCCAACGATTGCGCGATAAAGATACAGAAATTGGAAGCGAGATTAACGAGCGGGAAACCAAGACGCGTTTTGAGTCCCGGGGATTCAAAAATGATGTTAAACGCGACGACGACGACGGGAGGAGGAGGAACGCCCATCGACGGCGCAAATGCGAAGGCTGATGATGTAGACGACGATGACGACGCCGCAAAACTCGAGAACGAGAAAGAAAAGGCCATCGAACGAGAAGTTCTCGAAGATTCCGACGAGGATGATTATTCTTCCTCTCAGTCTGATGCTTTGAAAGAAGACCAAGAGAACTCGAGAGAGTCGCAGAGAGAAAATCGAGCGCCGAAGACATCGACGACTTCCTCAAGAAAGAAGACGAAGAAGAATAAAAAGCAAGAGGACGAAAACAACAACAAGAACGACGAGGACGCGGTAGGAGTCGTTTTATCGTCGTCTGTTTCCGCGGGGAAGAAGAGGAAGAAAGGATCATCCGGGTTCGCCACGGTGGCGGCGGCGAGGAATACTACTAATGGATTGAGTCACGACGGCGGGATGATTGCGCAGTTGGAAAGCGCGACGGGAGTTTCTGGGAGAGTAGTAGGGGGTCATCATCGCGTGGTTGGTGGGAGCGGCGGTGTCGTCGCGGCAGCTGCGACGTCGCCTGGATTCGATCATCATCAACATCAAGGAGGAGGAGTAAATAATAGAATTTTCGTCGGATCCGGCGACGGCGGTAAAAGCAGAGACGGATCGGACGTACCGAAAGAAGTGTTCCAACCGCCGTTGCAGCGCGAGTTATTCGGTAGCGTTGGCGTTTCTCCCTCCTCCTCCTCCGCAATGCAACGCCAACTCCAACAGCAACAACAACAACTCCAACAACAACAACAAGAAAAAATCAAACTTTTTGAAGAAAAAATACTCGCGTTGCAACAACAAGTCGAAGAAGTCACTCGCGAACGAGAAGACGCGGAAAGACAAGCGGAAGCGATCGCGACAAAGTTACACTCGGATGAAAAGCAAGTAGAAATTCGTCGTCGGAGAGCGCGAAACGCGTTCGCGCAGCTCGGAAAACTCGAACGCGCCGAGGCGAGGCGCAAATTGAGAGATCGAAGTCAACGCCTCGGATCCGTGGCGGTGAGAAGAGTTGGGACGCAACTGAACGAAGTGTGGGAAGACGGCGAAGCGTTCGCGCAGTTGGAAGAGAGGATGAAGAAAATCGCAGAACAAAAGAAAGACGCGGAAGAGCGAAGGCGAGCGATTAAACGAAAATTGCCGCCTCCGGGAGCGTCGGCAGAGACGGGTAGCAACAACAACAACAACAACACGAAAGATACAACAGCAGATAGAAATAGCATGAACAACAACAACAACAACAACAACACCAAACAAATCTCAGACGTCCACCGTGAGTTCGCGCTGAGCGAAGAGGTGCACAAAACCAGAGTCAACCAGCTTCGAAGAGAAGAGGAGGCGATTTCGAGAGAACGCGAGGTTCTGGAACGCGAAAAGTTAGCCTTGGCGAGAGAAATTAAACGAACGAGAGACGAAGACGACTCAAGATTTAACGATTTCCCAATGCTAGGCGGCCAGGAACCCGGGTGCGAACGGTACGTGCTCACTAATCTGTTAGGCCGAGGAGGCTTCTCGGAAGTCTATCGAGCCTGGGATTGTCACGAGATGAAGGAAGTCGCGTGTAAGTTGCATTCGTTAAATCCGCGATGGTCGGAAGAGCGGAAACGAGCGTACGTCCGCCACGCCGCTCGAGAGTGTTCCATTCACAAATCGTTAAAACACGACCACGTGGTGAAATTGTTAGACGTCTTCGAGGTGGATTCGGATACGTTTTGTACCGTCTTAGAGTTGTGCGAAGGCGACGATTTAGACGCTCGATTGAAAAACACCGGGAGCATGTCCGAACGCGAAGCGAGAGCAATCGTCGCGCAAATTTTCGCCGGGTTAGCGTATTGCCACGGCGATACGAAGCGCGTCATCCACTACGACTTGAAACCTGGGAACATCTTATTCGACAACTCCGGTCGCGTGAAAATAACCGATTTTGGTTTATCCAAAGTCATGGAAAGCAGAGAGAATATCGGGTCGAACAACGATTTCACTTCCGTGGAACTCACCAGCCAAGGCGCTGGGACGTACTGGTACTTACCTCCGGAGTGCTTCGAAACCGGCCCGGCACCTCCGAAAATCTCCAGCAAAGTCGACGTCTGGTCCGTCGGTGTTATTTTCTACCAAATGGTATACGGCAAACGTCCTTTTGGTCACGAGCAAACGCAGGAACAAATTTTGCAAGCCGGAACGATTCGAGACGCGAAGAAAGTCGAGTTCCCGCAGAAACCGGCGTTGAGTAACGAAGCTAAGGAGTTCATCTGTAAGTGTCTGAGTTACAGACAATCGGAGCGACCGGACGTGTTGCAAGCCGCGCTGGATCCGTACGTGCAGTTTGGCGGAGCAACAAACAACGGAGGAGGAAAGTAGAGACGAAAAGACAGACTTACAAATTTATTTACGCTCGCGACAGTTTTTATATTTCAAAAGACGCCTCCTACTAATAATGATAAAATTGTTTTTACTACATCACGCCGCAAAAGTTCGCTTTTTCGGCCAATTCTGGGTTACTTTGTCCCGGGTACTTTTTCTTTTTGTTATGACTCGGCGGCGGTCTCGCCGGCGAGTGCGCGTATTTGGACACGTCCACGCCGTACTTCAACTTCATCCGTTCCGACCAACTCTCATCCTCGTCATCCTCGTCACCAGTATTCCCGTTCGCACTTTCTACGTCTCTAAAATTCGCGCTATTCCTATTATTCTTTCCAAAAAACAAACTCTCCGCCTCGCCTTCGTCTTCGTCGTCGCTTTCCTCGAACGCGCTCGACGAGTACTCGCTCGCCGCCCTTCTCAACGCCGCCGTCAACACTAAACTCGCCGTTTGCACAAACACCAAAACCAAGCTCATAATCTGTACCACGAACAAGTTCTCGCTCACGGTGTCGTACATTTTCTTCGTCGTCCCGGTGATATCTTTGATCGAACTTTGTTCGTGTTCCTTCCCCACGAAATCCCTCGCGGTTTCCGAAAACGCTACAGCGCACGCGCATATCGAACACGCCCACATGAAGAGTAAGTTGTGCGCGTAAAACGGTAAACAACATCTGTTTCTTGGGGATTCGACGCCCCATAATCCTGTCCAAGAGACTAAAGTCACGTACACACCAATCGCGAGGAATGCGTAGAGAAACACCGGTTGTTTCGAAGCGACGTCTGAAAACGTTTGATTTTTTTCTTCCTTTTTTGTCTCTTCGACCACCAAATTCGAGGACGAATTCGTTTCCTCCTCCTCGGCAATCCATTCGAAGTAAAACTCGCACGCAATGATCACGATGGCTAAGCCGTAGAATAAGAGGAGGTAGTTTGTGAATCGGAGGAGTTTACGGAGGTAGACTATCAGCGCTGAGGCCATTTTATTCGTACTTGCTCCTGTTGTTCTTCTTCTTCTTCTCGAACGATTCGATTCCACAAAAGTCGTCCGCGGGAAAGGATTCTGAAAAATCCAATTCCAATTAGAAGAAGAAGAGTTCTCTCTCTTTTAAGAGAACGCAACAACAACAACACGAAAAAACACGGACAAACAAACAGACAGATATCTCTCGTCTCGCAAAGATATTTCGCGGAGAGAGAGAGAGAATGTGAGAGAATGCGAGACGCAAAGTTTTATCTGTAGTATTTGCAAACAGAGCGCAAAAGAGAAGAATTTCTTCCGAGGGAGACACGAGGAACCCACATATTTAGGGTGTTTAAAACCCTAAACAATTTTTTCCGTCTCGTTTTTTTTTTCTGTCTTTCTTTTGTCTCGTTCGTTGGGAAAAATGTCTT
>ENA-OWPI01001072-OWPI01001072.1-marine-metagenome-genome-assembly--contig:-NODE-1072-length-32456-cov-4.512616_pt1 | contig 32456 bp, 27 predicted proteins | sample MGYA00238138_ERZ651775 | MGnify/ENA primary metagenome ERZ651775 (study PRJEB26906, sample SAMN06265043) | marine metagenome | isolation source: Helgoland LTER site | place: Germany:Helgoland, sampling...
CCCGTCGCCGGCAACGTCTACATGGTCCAGCGTCCGGGTGGCGGCGGCAACATCGGCGTTCAGGTGGGTCCAGATGGCGTGCTTCTGGTGGACTCCCTGTTTGCTCCGCTTGCGGATAAGTTAGTTGCAGCGGTAAAGCAGGTAACCGATGAGGAAATTCGGTTTCTGGTGAACACCCATATTCATATCGATCATGTGGGAGGTAATGAAAATCTGGCCGAGATGGGTGTGCTGATCTTTGCTCATGACAATACGCGCCTGCGCTTCTTCGAACAGAGAAGTCGTTTCCCCAGGGCTGGGGGCAGTTTCGTTCCTCAACAGCCCGCTGCAGCCAGGCCTCTAATCACTTTCAACGACACTATGAGCTTCCATCTCAATGGCGAAGAGGTTCGTGCTTTTCTGGCCCCTCCGGCTCACACAGACGGAGATAGCTTCGTCTACTTTTCCGAATCTGACGTGCTTCACCTTGGTGATGTCTACCGCACCACCAGCTATCCTATTATCGATGTCTACAACGGGGGTAGCCTCAGAGGCACAATCGCGGCGATAGATAAGGCAATCGATCTAGCCGGCCCGAATACAAAAGTTATACCGGGTCATGGTCTTGAAGTGGTAGGTCGTGACGAGATGATAGAATTTCGCGACATGATTCTCGATATTCAAGGCCAGGTGCTCACCATGATACGCGAGGGTAAGAAACTGGACGAGGTGATGGCAGCACAGCCGACTGCTGCCTATGATGCCAAGTGGACCGATGACCCAGGTTGGGGCCCGCAAGATTTTGTGCCTGTCGTCTATTATGAGCTGGGTGGTTCCGGCCGCTTGGCCGACCGTTAATACTCTTTGTCGAACGACTGCTAACAGAGCCTTTGGTAAAAATTATGAGTGATAAGAAGCCTGAGAATAAAACCAAGAACAAGTCGAACTGGTATTTGCCGCCTTTGAAACGCCGGGACTTTCTGCGCGGCAGCGCGGGGGGTATGGCAGGGGCATGGTTATCCGCCTGGCCCTGGCAACAACTCTCTGCACAGCAAGACCTGAATCCTGTAACCGACGATTGGGATGCGGGGATCGTACGGCATCTATTGCCTGCAGTGAACGAATCGCAGTTTCTGATAAAGACTTCATTCACCAGGGCCCTCAGGGAAACACCCCGGCTGCGGATCCAAAATGGCGGCAGCGGCAGATTTATCGAAGGTTATTTGAACGACACCAGCGGTGAGTTTTGGCAGTTCTATGCTACCGAGCTAGAAGCCGATACCGAGTATCAATTGTCTCTACAAGACAGTAGCGGCAACGCCTTGTGCGAGCCGTGGCCCTTATCAACTTTCCCGTCGCCGCAGCAGAACCCAGAACGGGTTCGAGTGCTATTTTATACCTGTGCCGGGGGTCCCGAAGGGGAGTATTTTGGCATTAATGACAGGCGCGGGAATCTGCCGATCGCTATACGCCAAAGACTGTTGAGAAGAGGGCTGTCATTTTCACCCCAGGCGGCGGTAGCCAATGGCGATCATATCTATTGGGATCTTCATACCTGGCAGGGCGATCAAGCCGGAGAATTGAGTCCAGCCGGACAACAATCAAACTTCGATTTTGCAGCCAGGGTAATGGGTGGAAGCAATGAGGAGGCCATGAAGCTCGCCGCGGGCCCTCAGATAGCGCCGCTGTATGGCACAGCCTTTAGATCAACGCCTGTGTACTTTCTGCAGGATGATCATGATCACTGGGAGAATGATTCGCCGCTTACCTATCCAGTTCCCTGGTTTCAATTGCAGCTTGCGCGGACTACTCAGCAGCTGTACTACCCCGAGTTTCTTCCCGATGCCACACGCTCACCAGGGCTGCCTTATTCCACCAGCTCAGCGCGTGGCGAGCTTTCCGAGAGTTTCGGCACAATGCGTTATGGTCAGTTGCTAGAAGTGTTGCTCTATGATGTGCGTCGCACAATGAGTGTTGGCGAACTCAATGGAGTTTTCCTCGACAGCAATGTTGAGAACTGGCTAGTTCAGCGTACAGAATCAAAAGACACTCGTCATCTGGTCCATGTGCCGTCCAATCCGCCGGGGTGGACAGCCGGCAAGTGGGGCGAGTGGTACCCCGATATGTTGCATCCGGAGACAGGTCAATTGACTACCCAGATCCCCAAGCCTCATTGGCAACAAGGTTGGCTGAACCAGCATGACCGCATCATGCAGTCATTGGCAGATATGAAGCACCGAAACCCACTAGTCATCGCCGGAGATCTTCATGCCACCGGTGTTGGCACGATGTATGGCGCTGGCAATCTGGATTTCAGTGACAACCCCATTACCAATATTCTCTGTGGGCCTGTTGGCACATCGATTCGCGGGTTTCCCTCGGTGGTGCGCGGTGTGTCCGCAGCGCCGTCGCAATATTTGGATTTTCAGGAGCAAGTACCGCCTATCGAAGAACATGGCTTTACCATTGTAGATTTCGAACAAGACCGAATCGTAGCGAAGCTATTTAAATGGGATGTAAAGAGTCAGCCGGTGGATGCCATTGATACACTAGAGCCTTATCACACGGTTGAGTTAGATCGACCTTGATGCATAGTTAGTTCATAGTTAGTTCATAGTTAGTTCATAGTTAGGTATTAGTTAGGTATTGGTTAGATAATAGACAAACCATAGGAATTCATCAGTGTAAAAAGTTAGTTAACAGAGGAAAACATGCAAACAAAAATTACCAGAATGCTAAACATAGAGCATCCAATCATTCAGGGCGGAATGCACTATGTAGGCTTCGCCGAGTTGGCAGCAGCGGTATCCAATGCGGGTGGGCTTGGTATTATTACGGCGTTAACTCAAGGTACTCCCGAAAAACTTGGCAACGAAATTGATAAATGCAGGGCGCTCACTGATAAGCCTTTTGGCGTGAACCTGACTTTTCTTCCATCGCTTACCCCGCCTGATTATCCCGGGCTTGTAGAGACACTTATCAACAAAGGGGTCACCGTTGTCGAGACGGCGGGTAATAACCCGAAAGCGTGGTTGCCTATATTAAAAGAAAACAATATTAAGGTTATCCATAAATGTACCTCCGTTCGGCACGCTCTCAAGGCGCAAGACATTGGCTGCGATGCGGTTTCCGTTGATGGATTTGAATGTGGCGGGCATCCGGGCGAGGATGATATTCCTAATTTTATATTACTGCCCCGGGCTGCAGATGAATTGGAGATACCTTTTGTGTCGTCGGGCGGCATGGCCGATGGTCGCTCTCTGGTAGCGTCTCTGGCAATGGGTGCGGAGGGTATGAATATGGGTACGCGATTCATCGCCACTAAAGAAGCGCCGGTTCACGAGAACGTAAAGCAGGCCTTGCTTGCGGCGACAGAGCTAGACACGCGATTAGTCATGCGACCGCTGCGTAATACCGAGCGCGTGCTGAACAACACGGCCGTAGAACGCTTGCTGGAAAAAGAAGCATCGCTAGGCAAAGACATTAAGTTTGAAGATATTGCAGCCGAGGTTGCCGGTGTGTATCCAAAGGTAATGTTGGACGGAGAGGTGGATCGTGGCGCTTGGTCTTGCGGAATGGTGGCAGGATTAATTAATGATATCCCTTCGGTTCAGGAGCTTATGGACAGGATCATGAATGAAGCCGATTCGATTATTTCCGAGCGTTTAGCTGGATTGCAAAAGTAGCCTTAAAGGGGCGCAGACTTCGCTATGTTTTATAGTGCCCCGAGCGAGTCATGCTTGACGGCGGCTTCGTGCTGGTGCGCTAGTTGCAAATTGCTGAGATACACTCGAGTCACCGTCGCAAAGGTTTTCAGTAGAGTCCGTTAAGAAAAATCACTGCGCATGCGAATTGCCTTGGCAGCACTCGCTCTGGCGGCAAGTTTGCCGTTCTCCTGGAAAAAGTCTGCTTCGACAAAGCCGGTAGTACGACCGCGATTAACAAGACGTCCCTCTATGCGGATAATGCCGCCTTGCATGGGACGGAACATGCGCGTGGTGAGTTCTGTGGTAGTGAACCATTCACCATCTTCCAGCGCGCTAGCCATCGTCATTGACACAATATGATCAGCTAGCGCTGCTATCCATCCACCAAAAACACGTTCATCTTCAATATCGCGGCTACCGTCGTTTGGCCATTCATAGATAACACGCCCGTAAGATACCTCCTTCAGCCAAAGGTGGGGCTTTATTCCTAGGTTGCGAATTCCCGGAGGAGGCTGTCCGTCTTCTGACCTTAAGACTTTAAAGAATTTCTCTTGTTGTTGGGATAATTCTGTACGCTGTGTTTTGTTCATTGTTTTCCAGTCGGTTTTGGCTTTACTTCAATGTAGTTCAAAGTGGTAAAGCTAGGAGAGTTTTTGTATCGCCTATTCAGATCCCTGATTGCAGAGAACCTATATAAAGAACGAGATACGCCGGATAGGATGCCCCGGCCAATAATGCCGAAGCCAAATAGCAGGGCAATAAAGCATGCAAACCCAAGCGTGAGAAACTCGCCGATAGAAACACCGTTGTCTGTATAGCGCTCCGGTCGTGCTTTTGTGCTATTCACTAATAATCCTGCCTAGCCGCGCATTGATACGATATAGTATCAAATTATGGGCGCTCATTGCTGGTACTGGCGTACTGGTGCCCAGTCGAACTACCGAGATGGGGGCCGCGGGCCTTGTGAGCGATATCAGCTGGCTTTTCAAGTTCGACAACGCGGCCTTTACTATGCTGTTTCTCGGTATCTTTATGATGCCGATTTATGCGCTATCGCTTGCGCAAGCGAGTGACAATGTTGAAAACAGTTCCTTTCTAGAGGTAGGGACTGGCTTGCTTGTAGTTAACTCGGTGGGATCGATTATTGGCCCGCTAGTCGCAGCCCAGGGGATGCAGAATTTCGGACCGCAATCGTTTTTCCTATTTATTGCAGTGGTATTAGTGCTCGGGGCAGTAGGCACATTGTTCTTTATTTGGTCTCGCGTACCTGACCTTGAGCATTTCGATGAGTTCAATTTAGCCACGACTGCTTCTGCGCAAGGGGCTATACAAATGGACCCCCGCGCTGAAGATGAGGAAAATGAGGATTCTTCAGATCCACCCCCAACTTTAGTTGGATAAAAATGGCCGGAGACAGATCACGCCTCTGTGGTCGAAAAGGAAGGGTGTTTAGAACAAGATGGTGTTCCTCGGCGGAAGAATCCAAACAGGCTTTGGGCTGATTTTCCCTGCGGGCTTTGCTTACTTGATGCAATATTGCTAGATTGTTCAGTACATCGCGCAATGAAGTATCGCTCAACTAGCAAACTGTAGGTAACCGTCAGGATGGCGTTGAAACAGTCTGGAAATTGGATACATAGGCACAACTACAATGTGCGAATTTGTCATTGGATAAACGTCATTTGCTTTACGTATCTATTGCTCAGCGGCATCATGATGTTCCTGCAATTTCCCGAACTGTACTGGGGGGACGTAGGCTTCCGTGGTTATGAGGCGATATTCAAGCTGTCCAATTGGGGGCTCACCTGGGAAGAAGCCGACGCACTAGGCAACCGGCAGTGGGGGAGAAACTATCACTTTCTCTTCGCTTGGGTATTCCTTTTCAATAACCTCATTTATGTCGGATGGAATTTAAGAAACCGTGATTTTTCCAAGCGCATGTGGCCTAGTCGGGGCGAATTGCATAAAGACAATCTAAAGAAAGAGCTCAATCAGCATCTGCATTTGCGCGCTTCGAAAGGGGATGCCGCCAAAAACTACAATGTGTTTCAGAAATTCTCCTATCTCATCGTGATTTTTGTGCTGTTCCCTTTTATGGTCATCAGCGGGGTCGCACAGATGCCGGCTTTCACCGCAATCTCGCCAGAGTTAATCGATCTATTCGGTGGGCGACAGAGCGCTCGAACGCTGCATACAGTTTGCACTTTACTACTCGTACTGTTTGTTGTTATCCACGTGTTCGAAGTTTTCGTTGCTGGAGCCTTCAATCACATAAGGGCGATGATTACAGGAAAATACTATCTGCCGTCTGAGGAGAAGATATGAATAAGAAAACTGGAACTCTCTCTCGCAGAAAGTTTATCGCTGGCGCTGGAGCGATGAGCGGCATACTCCTTACCGGCTGTGACACGGATATCTATACTCCACCGGCAATACGAAGTGGCTTGATGGGCGTTAGCGATGTGCTGACGATGGCCTCGCAGCGATTTTTGATGTCTGGCCAAGGCTTGGTGAAGGAATATGAGACAAGCGATATCACTAAGGACTTTCCGGCCTGGGGAAGAACGAATCCTGAAGATGAAAACTACCAACGGATGGCGAGTACTGGTTTCACTGACTGGAGTCTTTCCGTAGGAGGGTTAGTTAATCGGCCCTCCTCATTTTCACTGCAAGACTTGAAACGCCTTCCTCCACGAACGCAGACGACTATGCATATCTGTGAACAGGGCTGGTCGGCGATCGCACAGTGGACTGGAGTGCCTCTCACGACGCTTCTAGAGGCCGCAGGTGGCGTTAAGCAGGAAGCGCGCTATGTTGTAATCGACACATATGATGGCTGGTATGATGCCTACGATATGTTCGACGTAGTTCATCCGCAGACGATTCTCGCTTACGGCTTGAACGGAAAGGACGTGCCACAGGGAAACGGGGCGCCAATTAGACTGCGAGTCGAGAGGCATTGTGGTTACAGGAATCTGAAGTTCTTGAAGTCGGTACAGGTCGTCGCTTCCGTGGAAGATATTGGTCTTGGCAAGGGCGGGCTACTATCGGATTACAACTGGCACTGGTACGCCGGCGCCTAGTGAATAAATGTGGTCAGAGAAATAAAAGTGACGCTAATAGCTTAAGATATGGAATCAATGGGGTTAGCTTGCTTTGACCCGAAACTCATCTGATTTCTATCGCCGCTACTTTGACGTATGAAGAATTCTGCTAGGGGCGGAAGAATCCAAACAGGCTAGGGCCTGTTTGTCCCCTGCGGGCTTCGCGCTCGTTGCTTGTGCTGGCGCAATTAGTGATTCTAATTTTGATTAAATCAAAATTCTCACCCTACGGGCGGCGTTCCGCCGTCTGCGCTGCTGCCGCAGTTTTCGAACCACCGATATAAGGATTTTCAGTAGACAGCGTGAGCGATTCCCTAGTTGAATCAACGAGTTAAAACTGGAAAGCCTGTGTGTGCTAAGAGAAGTGCTAAAAGAAGTAAGAGAAGCGCTATGAATTTCTAGTAAATGTACCCTAAAACTACTGCAGTTGTATTCTGCTCCTTGATTAAGCAACCCTCCGAAACCCCTTGCTGCTATAATGAGCACCGCCCCCTGACCGACAGTCTACCGAGATTCTATGCCATTTTTAAAACTTGGATTATCTAATCCTATCGTACAAGCGATTGAAGAATTGGGTTATACGACTCCTACCCCGGTTCAGAAACAAGCCATCCCCATCATTCTTTCTGGCAAAGACCTCATTGCTACCGCTCAGACGGGGACAGGTAAAACCGCCGCGTTTGTTCTACCGCTATTAACGCTATTGAAAAAAGAGAAAAAAGGGAACAAAGAGAACAAAGGCCGCACCTTGCGAGGTAAGCGTATCCACGCCCTTATCCTGACTCCCACACGGGAATTGGCGGTGCAGGTTGCTGAGAATGTTGCCCGGTACGGCAAGCATGTAAACCTAAGTTCTATGGCTGCGTATGGCGGTGTTGATAGTGAACCACAAAAGCAGCGCTTAATTAAAGGCATTGATATTTTAGTGGCCACTCCGGGCAGATTGCTAGATTTGACCCATCAGCGTGCGCTGCATTTTGATGAGCTTGAAGTGCTGGTGTTAGATGAAGCAGACCGAATGGTGGACATGGGTTTTGCTGATGATATCAAGAAGATCATTGAGCGCTTACCTGCAGATCGTCAGAACCTATTATTTTCGGCTACCGTGAACAATGGCGTTCGAATCTTTGCCGATCATTTCGCGGCCAGCAAAATGGGTCGGCGCGCTGTTGAAATATCGATTTCACCAGAAGACACTGCGGCACCCAATATAGACCAGTGGTTAATCACCGTAGATAAAGACACAAAGTCTGCCTTGTTGAGTCACTTAATTAACGAGCAGAAGTGGGATCAGGCGTTAATTTTTATCGAGAAGAAACACTCTGCTGCCAAACTGGTGGCTCAGCTTGCAAAGCGCGATATTGAAGCAGATGCCATTCACGGTGATAAAAGCCAAGCCATGCGTGAGAAGATTCTAGCTGATTTTAAATCTGGGAAACTAAAATACCTAGTTGCCACAGGCGTTGCCGCCCGCGGTTTAGATATTGGTGAGCTGAGTCGCGTAGTTAATTATGACCTGCCCTTTAAGCCTGAAGAATATATTCACCGTATTGGCCGAACGGGTCGTGCTGGCGCTACAGGTGAAGCCATTTCGTTTGTGGCAATGGGTGATTTTAAAAATTTATGCGCCATTGAAAGCCGTTTAAACCATGTCATCAATCGGAAAGAGATCGAAGGCTTTCCGGTTAGAAAAGTCGTTCCCGTTTCAATTTTAAATTATGTTCGCAAGAGCAAACGTTAGCGGCTTTTGCTTGGCAATGTATAGCTGCTTCTAATCCTTTAGTGTCTCTTAGGCAATGAGGCTAAACTGTCCAACTAGTGCTGACGGGGTACAGTGCCCGACTATTTGCAATCCTATTTCGTAGCAATGAAACTACGGGATATTTACGCTGATCCCATTTCTTAATTTTCGCCGATGAAAATATCCAGCGGCAACAAGGCCGTGACCCCAACGTTGGGCGCATCCACTAGCTGGCTGATACGAATATCCACTGCAACACTGGCAATAACATAGGCCTGCTGCCGGTTGTAACCATAGGTGCTGACAATATAGTCAACTATTCCTTCCACTGCATTGCGAGCGGCTAGGTTGATATCGTTTGGCAAGTTCTCCAGCCCAGCAACCACATCGGAATTTAAATAGCGCATATCCGGCGGCACGTCTCCGGCGGCTTTTACGGGAATGCCCGTTACGGCATAGAAGCGGCGAGAAGGAATGTCCAGCAACTGGGCTGAACCTTCGTAGTGAGGGCCCCGGGACAAGTCAGGGCCATCCTTTAAGACCTCAGTAGTTGCCCATACATCAGCGGACATCTCAATTGCCGTGCCGGACACTTCGCCATCCCCTTGGGCATAATGCAAATCACCGATTGCCAAACCACAGCCATCGATAAAGCAAGGCAGATAGATGGATACTCCGGCTTTGAGGTAGCGGATGTCCATGTTGCCGCCATGTTCCCGCGGCGGAATTGTACGCAGGCATTCACGGCTAGCACTGCCACCTGGTCCACACAGCGCAGCGGGGTCTGCAAAGTCCGCCGAAGGCAGCGATACTCGCCCACCGGCTTCCGCTAACTCCTGTTCCCTATCCAACATCACCCGCAGTTGATTGGGCCCAGGCATGGTAGTGACCACACCCGGAAAGCTGCCATTGGGAATACGAATGCCCGGCAGGTCATCGCTCTCGGCATAGTCGCGATTCAACCGCCAGATCACTAAACTTTGACCGCCGACGAGATCGGGGATAAACCCAGAAGACCCGCCAGAGGTATAGGCATAGGAACCTGGATCAATATTATTCAACGTGACCTTTAATACATCACCGGCCACCGCACCCTCGATATAGACTGGCCCGGTAATGGGATGAACTCGGCCAAATTCATTAGTGAGAGTATCCGGCTCTGTGGTCTGAGCCGCGGCAGCACCGAGCACGTCACGGGCGTCTCTGGCCCTAAACAAAATGGTTTGCCCCGGCTTAGCTCGTGCTGCCATGGGAATATCGGGATGTAGACGATTGACACAACCCGGATCTTCGATGCAATCCACCCCTTCGCCACCCACGATGACGATGTCGTCGGCGGAGCTCAGGGCGCCGGATAACAGTGTACTGATTATGAATGCGAGCAAACTCGGCAGAGGTGATTTAGTCATCGCAAAAATCCTTTAAGATATGGGGTCAGAGTAAATATACAGTACTGTATATTTACTCTGACCCCCAAACTGCAAACTGCTATTCCTATCAAAAGTCATCATTCAGGTAGAGTGAATCCCGCTGCTTCTATTTCAGCTCTTGTCATTTCTATTATGTTGACATCCAAATCGATAGTGACCAGGGGCTCGTCTGACTCATCAGTTTCCACGGACACTATTTGATCCACTACATCCATGCCATCGAACACAAAACCGTAGATCGTATAGTTGTCGTCGAGCCTGGCAATCCCTTCAGCGTCATGCACTACATAGAATTGACAACCTGCTGAGAGCTTGCCGGGGTTGTTGTCCCGACCCGCGGCGAATGTACCGTAGACATGTCGCAGATGCGGTTGAAATTCTGGCTCTAGCAGGTGAATTGAATAGGCGAAACCTTCCGGTGTATCCGGGCAACCACCTTGCGCCACAAAGCCTTCGATTACGCGATTGAAGCTGTAATCATCCCAATAACCGGCTTCGGCAAGATCGATAAAATTTTTCCGATGCACGGGTGTCTCTTGATAGAGCCAAATATAGAGATCACCCAGGCGTGTGCTGATATGTCCTATCTGGTAGCTCTCTTCCTGGGGTGCACAGCGGCTTAGGAGAACAATAAGAATTACCAGCAAGCTTTTAGTCATAATTTTTCCATGTGCCGTTTCTTATTTGGCCGGTACTGCATCCAGCAACATGGGAAGCATCTCTGTCAACGCCTCTCCACCGGCACGAGCGCCAGAGTATTTTCCAATACGCACGTACACCAAGTCATGGCTTGGAATAATATTAGTGCTTTGACCACCCGCACCGCGCATGTGCATTGCTTTAAGTGGTTCACTGTTTTCTCTTTCTATTTCCGACAACCACAAGAATGCGCCGCCGTAGATGGGGCGGCCGTCACTCTGCCATGCGGGCGCAACTGTGCTTGCGTAGTCTACAAAGCCTTCCGGTAACAGGCGCTCACCATGATCTGCTACACCATCTTGCAGGTACAGGTTGCCAAGTCTTGCCCAGTCGCGCGCAGACATGAAGCCAAGCCCTTGCCCGAGAAAATTACCCCAGGCATCGGTTTCGATTAACGCGCTGCGTATGCCGAGCTTGTCGAACAGTGCCCGCTGCGGGAATTCGTGGTAGTTGTCGCCGCGGCCTTCTACCGCTAACCGAATCAAGTAGCTCGCTATTACCGGGTCGGTATTGCGATAGCGGCCTATGGTATTGGGTGGATATTCCTGTGGGCGCGTGGCAGCATACTGATGCAGGTTTTCGCCGCCGGTGTAGAGGTAGACATGATCGGGGTAAGTGCTGTCATCGAAGTCGGGGTCGGCCGGGGCATTGATCATGATGCCACTGGACATGCGCATGATGTCGCCGATGCGTATTTGTTGTCGTGGGTCGTCTTGTTCGATGTACCACTCTGGAATCGGTGCGGGTTGCCATAGCTCGTAAGCACCTTGGTTAATGAGCACGCCCAACAGGGTGCCGGTCAGGCTTTTGGTCATCGACCAGCTTTCCAGTGGTGTGTGCATATCCACATCATCGCCATAGCGCTCGGCAATAATGCGGCCCTTGTAGGTAATCACCAACCCAAGCGTGCGCGCCTCTTCCGGGCCGAAACCTACATCCAATGCCCGTTCTACTAATTCTCTGTCGACTCCTTGCGGCCAGGGATCATCGGGAAGCACATCACCCATTGGCCAGGCAGTAGTGTCGGCCGGAGGCAAGTTAGGTTCGATAATCGATGGCGTAAATTGCAGGGTCTCCTGTGACATGGGCCGGGCTACACAACCCTGGCTGCCATAACGCCTTGCGGTGCGGATCACGCCGTCGGGCAGAGTCAGCGCCACTTGTTGGCGGTCGCGGTCGATGCGTATATCGGTGACATACTCGCGCTGTTCAAAGGGTGAAATAAAGCCACCCACATTGGCCGCCGCGTCATCGGGGTCGAGACCGGTGATGAACACAGCGGAACAGAGGATCTTGGCAAAGCCCGCGGTGTAATGATGCCGGGCCTCGCCCGGTGGTGGCGTGTAGTCGTTGTCTAAACGGAAGTAGTCGGCGCGGGCATTTAGAGCCTCTGTGCTGCCATCAGAAAAGGGCGGCTCAGCATCTGCGTCCGCGGCGGTGGCAAGGACAGGCAGGATAAAACCGAGGCAGAGTGCTACCAGTAGTGCACTGGAGGGTGGCTTTTTCATTATTATTCTCCTTTAGCTTGGTAAGGATAGTACGGGGGCAGGCGGAGTTTTAGAAGCAGACTGTGCCAAAAATCCATGGTTTGTGCCGGAATTCGAAAGGGGCCAGAGTACAGATACAGACCTGTATTTTTGCTCTTCCCCCCTTTTTTGGGTGTTCACTGCTTGTTCCTATTAGACCTGTGGTGTCACTAGGTATTTCTCACCCATATTCATTAAACGATAATCCATCACAGCTTCTTTTGTTAGCATCTTTTCTAAATTGACCTTGCTCTTGTATGAGTTGGCGAAGGTTGAAGTCAAGCCACTCAGCACACGTTGACGCATGCGTCCCATGGTTTCCTAGGGGACACTCATAACTTAACAACTTTAGTAAAGCTCTCCACTAAGTAATCGAGTTTCGAGTGTCCCCACTTGTCCTTTGTGCGGATGGGATATTCAAGCCCTGAACCCTTCATTTCCCACCGGGATTCCAAGGATCCCCCACCCCAGCCAGCTCACAAAAATCTCCGGTATCCAAAAAATGCGTATGCAGACATTCCAGGGTCGAACCCATCTCCTGCAATAGATCCACAGTTTCCGGATAACCGACCCGGGTGAAGAACCCCGACCTGCCGCCTCGTGCCATATCGGCCGTCGATTGGCCTAGCCTGGTTATCACCTTTGCATCACCACCCTGCGACACCAGGTAGCGGATCAATTCGTTGTCGCCTCTCGCTGCCGCGTAGTGCATGGGAGTGAAGCCCCATGAGTCCTTCGTGTTCACGTCTATGCCGTGCTCCTCTATGAGGTATTTAACTGCGGGGATAAAACTACCGGGCACATTCCTGACACTGAAGGAGCCTAAGCCTGTGAACCCACCCCCTGCAGCCACGTGTATGGGGTATGCGTTAAAGGCATCGTTTGGGATATATGGCAGGCCCGAGTCCTCCTGCTGTCTTCCATCTTGCTGCCGGCGCTCTCGCATTTCGGGTGCGGGCCATGCGGTTGGGATGTTGGGGTCGGCACCGTAGGCGATGAGTAGCTTCATGGCTTCGATGTCTTGTGCGTAGGTTGCGCGCCAGAAAGGGGTCGCGCCCTTTAGGTCGGTTCCGATCTTGGTGAGTCCGTACTCGAAATACCATAGATGCGTGTTAAGGCGCACATTAGGGTCGGCGCCTGCTTCGAGAAGCGCATTCACTACCTCCAGATATTCTGTCTCTTGCAGGTCCTGCGCTCTTGGCTGGGGGTAGTTGGATTTAGGCGCCCACTGTGTCTGCAGTGTTGCGAATAGTGGCCCCGCGCCATCGGTGTTCGCTCTCAGGTTTGGATCGGCTCCATGCTTGATAAGCTGCATCGCGACGTCAAACTGACCATTGAGGGTTGCGATGAGAAGCGGGCTTGTTGCGTCGCCGCTAACCTGATTAACGTCGGCGCCGCCTTTTAAGAGTGCCATTGCCGCTTCCGAGTTTCCTTCTCTGGCCGCATGCAAAAGCGCTGTCATGCCACCTGTCGTGCGCACCAGAGTTTCACGGTAGGGTGGCCTGGGTAGATCGGGACCTTCTGGATAGTCTGGGCGAAGAGTGACTAGTGCATCAGCATCAAAATTTTCGTAGGCCTCGCCTGATTGCCGAAATTCCCGCTGCGCTTTGATTGCCGCCTGAACCTGATCGACATCGGGCTCGATCATAGCTGCGGTTTCCGCACTAACAAGCACGCCGCTGGCATCCATGACCGTTTCGTTGCTGAGGTAGTCCGCGAGCTGTTCTTGTAGAAATTGATTTGCCTGGCGGTCTGCGAAGACTTCCTGCAACACGTCTACCACAGTTGTCGCAATAGCAGGGTCTGCAGCTGCTGCCAAAAGTAGTTCGATCGATTCAGCGCGATTCTCAGCGGCGGCAAACATGAGTGGCGTCTGGCCTGCCGAGCCTTCTTTGGCGTTAGGGTTGGCCCCGTGTTCGAGTAAGGCCTTGACCGACTCGGCAGCACCTACGGTCTGAGCGGCTAGATGTAGTGCAGTGACGTTACTGTTACTAGTGGTTGCATTGACGTTCGCGCCTGCTGCTAACAGTGCCTCGACTATCGCACTGTCGGCTTGGCGGCTTCCCAGATGTAGTGGCGTGTAGTTGCCTATTCTCGTTGTGGCGCTTACCTCGGCGCCGGCTTCTAGCAGCGCGCTCAGGATGGACGCGCGCCCTAACTGCGCGGCCCAATGCACCGCCGTCATGCCGTCTCCGGTTGCCTCATTCAGGTCGGCACCAGCGGCGATTAGTTGGCTTACGATTGCCTCGTCGCCTGCGCGCGTTGCGTCTATTAGTTCAGAAGCAAAGCTGCTGCTAGAACCAAACAGTAGAAACGCGAGCGCTGAAGATCTCAACAAGCCTGCGAGGCTGTTTCGGGCGAGCGCTTTCATCACACTGTGCATCACACCATACCTTCTACTTTTGCGGCGGCACTAGTTGATGCTGTTGCGCCTGCGCCGCTTAAATCCAACGCGCCGTTGCTATCGCCGAACTTATCCATCTCGTGGCCCATGCCGCGCATGAGAGAAACGAAGGCGTTGGCCATCGGTGTACCCACCGGTGCTGCAACGTGCATATTGCCTGCCAGCGCACCATTGGCATGCCCCATCAGGAGTAACGGGCAGCGAATGTGGTTATGCAGGTTAGGATCGCCCATGGGTGAGCCCCAGACGATAGCCGTTTTATCCAGCAACGATTCGTCGCCGTCCATCGTGTTCTTCATCTTGTCGAGGAAGTAGGCAACTGCGCTCATGCGGTAGGTATTGATTCTATGGAAATCCATAATATCGTCGGGCACATTGCCGTGATGGGATGCGCCATGAATAGACTTGTTCGTGCCGCTCTGCGGGAAGGTTCTGTTGGACTGATCGAAACCTGTCTTAAAGGTGATTGCCCGTGTCATGTCCGACTGAAGAGCCAACACCTGCAGGTCAAACATCAGCTGCATGTGTTCCTCCCACGAACCGGGTATGCCGGATGGGGCCTGCGGCATCTGTCTCTCACTGCCCGCATCTCTAATATTGCGTGCTTCCATTAGCTGAATTCGGCGCTCCACTTCGCGTATGTGCTGCAGGTATTCATCCAGCGCGACCCGGTCGGTGGCGCCCAATGATTTGCTCAACCTGTCGACTTCGCTGAGCATCCAGTCGAGCATGCTCTTGTCGGTTGTTCTTCTTTGGATTCTATCTTGCTCGGAATCTCCGGCACCGAATAATCGCTCGAAGACGGCGCGGGGTTCGCGGATTGCAGGTAACGGTTGATTCGGATTCGCCCATGCCAGAGAGGTTGTATAGGCACAGTGGTAGTTATAGGCGCAGCCGCCGCCACGATCTATCTCCTCGATACACAATTCCAGAGACGGCAGCACCGTGTCCTGGCCGAAGCGTTGTGCATGCAGCTGATCTATGGACGTACCAATTTCGATGTCCGAACCCTGGGTCTGCTTGGGATGGGCCTGGGTGAGGAAGACGGCGGTGGAGCGGTCGTGATCGCCGCCTATCTGATCGGCATTTAACGGGTCGGCCATATGACAATCGGTAGAGCTTACAACCGTGAGGTAGTCCTGAAACGCCTCCAGTGGTTTCAGTTGACTGTCGGTGTCGAGGGTGAAATTTCTGCCGGTTTGGGCTGGCGAAAAAAGGTTTCTGGCGTGGCCCCAATCGCTGCCGCCAGCACAGCCCATGGATTCCTCTATGCAGACGAGTCTCGTTGCTGTGGTTCCGCCCGCATCAGAACTGGCAGCCAACGCACGCCCCGCTGGCACCATAGCGCTCAACAAAGGCAGTGCGACGCCCGATCCCATCCTGCCGATGAAAGCCCTGCGTGAAAGGTGTTTTCCGGTAATGAATTTCATCCGCGTCTGCTCCTCATATGCTCTAGTTGGTTACAGCAACTGCGACAGCACTTGCAACAGGCACCTGCGACATCATAAAGGGATCGCTTTGAACGACACCTAAGATAAATGCCGAGAGCCTGTAGTCATTCGCTTCTGCTTTCTTAACAATTTTTCGAACCGTGGGTTGATCAAAAACTTCGATCCGTCTGCCCATTGCGTAGGCCAAAAGGTTGGCTGTGAAACTGCGCACGATGGGGATGGGTCGCTTCATCAATACATCATTTAAATCCATGGGTGTATTGATGTCGGTGCCATCGTAATAGGTGCCCGATGTATCCAGCTCTCTGCCATCTTCTCGGATACGCCAGGCGCCGGTGACATCGAAATTGTCCAAAGCCAAGCCTATGGGGTCCATGAACTGGTGACAGGCATTGCAGGTGGGGTTGGCTCGGTGTATCTCTAAGCGCTCCCGCGTGGTAAGAATTCTGCCGGGCTCGACGCCGTCTGTCGCTTCTAACGCGGGCACATCCGGTGGCGGTGGCGGTGGTGGTGAACCCATAATCACTTCCATGACCCACTTGCCACGTAACACCGGCGAGGTTCTGTTAGACATCGATGTCAGCATGAGCACACTGCCCTGCCCTAACAGGCCGCGTCTATTGTCATCATCGTGAGTCACACGCTGAAACTCGTTGCCGATGATTCCTACGATGCCGTAATGATCGGCGAGTCTTTCGTTCACGAAGGTGTAATCTGCCGAAACGATCTCCAACAGACTCCTGTCTTCCCTAACCAGATTCTCGAAGAACAGCTGAGTCTCCCGAATCATGTCTTCCTTGAGCTGGCCCGTGAAGTCGGGGTAGAGATAGGGCTCGGGATCGTTCTTGCCAGCCTCCTGCAATCTGAGCCACTGTGAAGCAAAGCTGGTTGCCAGGTTGCTGGAGCGTGAGTCTGCCAGCATTCGTTCGACCTGCGCTTGTAGCACCTCGGGATTCGATAACACTCCCTGTATGGCGAGATCTCTCAGCTCGTCGTCAGGGCCGGTACCCCATAGAAAGAATGACAGGCGCGATGCCAGATCAGTGGCGCTAAGCGGATACTGCTGCCCGGGAAGCGCGCCTGCGGGTTGTTCTTCGAGCCGAAACAGGAATGAGGGGCTGGCGAGGATGCTCTGCAGCGCGGTGCGCACGCCAATCTCAAAGCCGGAGTTCTCGGCGTAGCGCTCATAGAAGGCCATGGGCCCTTCGATGTCCTGCTCGGTGATAGCGCGACGGTAGGCCTCGGTTGCTACGCGAGAAACGATCTCCCGCGCACAGGCAAGCTCTTCACTTGCCTCGCCTGGATAGCAGGAAAAGATTTTCTTTCTGCTGCGTGTTTCGGAAACGGGGCCAGCAGTGACTGGGCCAGTAATCATTAGATCTGCCAGATGGGGAAGCGCGGTGATGCCATAGTTTGCCCACTGCTGCGCATCTTCGCCGCCAACAAACGACCACTTGAAAGGACTAAGCCGATCTTCGTACGGCCCCTCGATGCGCTTCACGAAGGCAGCGGCTATCTGATGTTGACCCGCCGTTACATAAATCGGCTTCGTCTGGATCGGTATGGCGCGGTCGCCATTGTGTGCCAGAGCCAGTTGGGTCACGCCCATGCCATCGATCGATATGTCCAGGTCGTGGCCGGGCAGGCCTCTACCGAAGAGCGTCTCTATGGAGATAACGTACTCACCATCGGTGGGGAAATTGTGACTAACGACCATGCCGCCCCGGGTGCCGAAGGGCGTGCCTTCCAGGTGGTCCCAGGCATGCTGCGAGACATGGATTGGATTGGTGAACTTGGTGGAGACTGACAGGGCGTCCGGATTCCCTATCGCGATGCGGCTGACCTCCGCTGCTGCGCGCAGGTAGGACTCCAACAAGGTGGTTGAGAGACCCTGTGCCGCGGAGAGATTGTTGAAGTTACCCAAAAAGGTGTCTTCTGTGAGCCAGCGGTCGGCGTTTATTTCCAGATCGAGAAGCTGCAACACGCTTTCCTCGTACTCGGCCCTGGTGAGTCTTTGAAATCTTCTGACCCCAGGGTTGGGGTTCGCCTCGGCGTGCTCGTCGATGCTCGTCTCTAACTCTTCTACCAGCGCGAGCAGCGTTTCGGGGCTGGGTCTCGGCATGCCGGGAGGGGGCATCATGCCAGCGCGTAATTTTCTTATTATCTTTTCTGCTGTCTCGGCGTGGCTCGGGGCATTTTCTACCTCGAACCCAGCCAATGACAGGTTGCCCGTCATTAGCGCGTCGTTGTGGCACACGTGGCAGTAGGTCTGGACGACTGCCGTTAGGTCGGTGGATTCGGTATCAAGGCCGCTAGGTGGACGGGTTGCGCTGGCATCAGCAGAGGGCGCTGAAGAAACGTTAGCTGCAGCCATCTGCTCATCGGAGGAATCACAGCCAGCCAATACCAGGAGCAACCCCAGTACTAAAACCCGGACAGCGGTAATACATTTATTCATCTAGAGCCCCGTTTTTTCGTTATTGTCGAGCTTCCAGCGAGTTTCTCTCAAGTTGTTCTAAAACAGCGTGTTGCGCCTCGGGAAAGCTGGTCTAGGCTCGAATCGCAGCGTAATTACAGCAAGCTCTCAGTAGATGAGGTAACCCACGACTGGCAGAGTAGCAAAAAACAATGATTCTTTCTAAGGATTTGCAGTCTAATAACCTCCTAATAGTCTCCTATGGGGCTTGCTCGATGTTTTAAAGCTGACTTTGCGACTCGCTCAACATAAACGCCCGCAACGCCAGTGTTTACAAGGTCTGGCAGGGAGTTTCTCGTAAACGCGTATGCAAAGAAAGGAAGGCAAAGCTTGAAAGGGAGAGGGAAAACGTTTAAGAACGAGTAAAAATCAACAGGGAGAGTGGAAATGGAGTTGAAACGCATCGGTCAAAATCTCACGTTAATTGTTGCTGTGCTTGTGGGTGGGTGCACGCTTAATAATGGAACTGGCAACAGCCGCTTCGAAGTCACGAAGGGTGGGGACGACCGCAACGGACCTTACGACGTTATTCCGGGTTGGTGGAAACCGGCTCCGGATCACGATGAGACCTGGACCTGGGGCTCCGCGGCCGGAGTTTGGCCCGACACGCCCGATAGGGTCTTGGTGGTAATGTGGGGCGATCAGCGCAGAGAGTCGCCTCGTGGAGAGGGTAACGAGCTGCAGCGGAATTTCCTTGTAGCCGTCGATCGCGATGGCAATATCATTGAGAACTGGTCGCAGTGGGATGGAATCTTTAACCGTCCGCATCAGATCTATATCAACCCCTATGACCCCGAGCGCGCCGTATGGGTAGACGAGCGCGGTGGCAACGGTGTGCACGAGGCGATACTAAAGTTTAGCAATGACGGCAGCGAGCTGCTGTTGCAGATGACAGACCCCAACCCTGTATTTGGTGAAGGCGGACCGAATCCGCGTGAGAACCCAAACCCCGGGCCCCTGGATTTTGGGCAAAACTCTGTGCTTGCCTTCCTGCCCAACGGCGATTTCCTGCTGGGCGACGGCTATCAGAACGGGCGTGTCGTGCGCTACAACTCAGAGGGTGAATTCATATCCGAGTTCGGTTCGGTAGGAAGTGGGCCGGGGCAATTCGATCTGGTACACGGCATTGCGGTGGACAGAGAGAACAACATCTATGTGTCGGACCGCCGAAATCACAGAATCCAAATTTTTACTGAAGACGGCGTGCTGCTCGATGAGTGGCCGGACATCTGGGACCCCGTTGCGATCTTGATCGACGTGAACGATTCGGTTTGGATTTTGGATGCAACGCTGAACCGTATTCTCAAATACAATCTGGACGGACAATTACTCGATTATTTCGGCACCTATGGCGAGGCTTCATCGCTAGGCCGACCGGGTTTTACCTGTTCGGACGAAGCGGCGGTTGCAGCGGCGGGGCTCGATCACGACCATTCGGGAGCATGCGGCGGCTTTTCTCTTCCCCACCAGATGAGCATCGATTCCGAGGGCAATCTCTATGTTGCACAGTTTGGCGGGCCCTGGATTGATAAGTATATGCCCAGGGAGGGCGCTGATCCCAAGAGGTTAATTGGGCAGCCGCTGGGGCAGTGATTCTTAAATGGGGTCAGAGTAAATATACAGTAGTTTGTATGTGAGATAGGAGAAGGCTGTTCGGGACGGAATAATCCAAACAGGCTTTGGCCTGTTTGTCCCCTGCAGGCTTCGCGCTTTGCGCTCGTTGCTTGTGCTGGCGCAATTAGTGATTCGAATTTTGATTAAATCAAAATTCTCACCCTACGGGCGGCGTTCCGCCGTCTGCGCTGCGCCCGCAGCTTTCGAACCACCGACACGAGGATTTTCAGTAGACTGCGTGACCGATTCTTTATTTGAATCAACGGGTCATAGCGGCGAAATCAGAGTGTGCTAAGAAGTGTGCTATGAATTTCGACAATTCTTAGTTCAAAACTACTGTATTTTTACTCTGACCCCAAATATCAGGGTGTCTATCAGGTACGCGAAGGCCAGCATTTCTGCATTGCCATTAGCGCATCTAACAGGGCGCCAGTATTCCTTTCTCCCAACTGACTGAGCGCACTGGCAGCTGCCTCAATACTTGCCAGCCCATCGGGCTGCCTGCTGCTGCGGATGTGATACTTGCTGCTGATCGGACTATTGAGGTGGCAGACCCGCATCCCATGGAGCCAGGGATTCGAAAGCCAGATTTTTTTGGCCTTACGCCAGGTGCCATCTATAATGACCAAAGTATCTATCGGCATGGCTTCCATGCCCCGGTCAAGGGCTATGCTTGTGGCAGTGGGGAACAGAATGACTGAATTTGGATTTGAAAGTAGCCTGCTGCGCACTGCCCTAAAGTCCTCGGGGTTTTCTCCCACTACGGTTTCTGTTTTGGGTGCCACCAGTGAAATTAGCCGCGCTGTATTTTTGGCATGCTTGACCTCGGAGGGGTGCTGTAAGACAACGATTTGGGTATGATAGCTTGTCTCATTGATCGCGCTGCAGATGCAGGACTGCTGGGGATAGGCACAGCGGGGGCAATCGGCTCTAGGCATCGATGGGTGTTACCAGGCGAGAGTGTTGAATAAATGGGGTCAGAGTAAATATACAGTATAATAGGAACTACAGGGGACACTGACAACTTATCAACTTGAGGCCGTGGAATGTCCCCTGCGGGCTTCACGGGTTGCTAACTGCCGCTTTACAGTCGAAACACTGGCGCAAGGATTTTCTGAAGAGCGGGTGTCTGATTAGTTATATGAACCAGCGAGTTAGAACAGTAAACCGGAGCGTAATATGTAGGGCCATTTAGCAATGGCTTTTGCCTTGATCAATTTCTTCTTATGTACGTGAGCCTCACATCAGTGTAAATCTCGTCGACCTTGTCGCCATCGCTTAAAAAAATGGTAATTAAATTATCATCGCTGATAGAGTACCAAATATCACCCTTTTCAAAAAATTCGAGCATCTCATCTCTGATTTCTTTATTGCTTATCCTGAAACTATCAGTCTCTGAAGGATCTATCTCAGTTTTATCTTGGTCAATTGTTCTGGCTTGGCTTTCGCTTGTTTCTCCAGGTGCTATAACCTTGACATCAGAGTCGCAGCCCATTAGAAAAATTATTATGATTAGTGCCGGTAAAACTCTCATTTAACTCACTTCTTCTGGCTTGGGTTCGATTAGGTATTCGTGCACCACTAACAAGTTGACTCCAAAAACTGTCAGAACATGATCGCGAATCCTAGTAATATTTACAATCGGCACAGGTTTTATTCTGAATCATGAGGATTTTTAGTGAACAGCCGCTAAACTCCTTACATAAAAAAGCCCCGTTAAAGCTAGTGCAGTTGTTTGGGTTGGAGATGGCTACTCGGGACGGAAGAATCCAAATAGCCTTAGGGCTATTTGTCCCCTGCGGGGTTCTCGCTATGCGCTCGTTGCTAATTGCTGCGCAATTGGTCGAACCCTCTTTATTTGAACCAATAAGTTACAAGAACTAAACCAGGGTGTGTTAAGGAGTGTGCTAAAAATTTCGAGTAGGAGTAGCGAGAACTACTGTATATGTACTCTGCCTCTTTTCCTGCAGATCATTCGCAAGACCGAGATTTGTTTGCAACGCTCATTGCTGCGTTCTCGGAGCTAAGAACAATTCGCCAACACCTCTATCACGTGGATCAGCGGCGGGCTGTAACTCGTCGTTATCACGCCAAATTACCTGGACATCACCAAACTCCCAGTCATGTGGTTCCACCCGATATCCTCGTTCTTCTAATGCGGCGATAGTTTCATCGGGCAGCGGAATGGAGATGCTCATAGTAATCAAGTCTGGTGGGAGCAACTGGTGGTGAAACCGGGTTGCGCTCACAGCCTCCAGCGGGGTCATATCGAAGTCGATAATGTTGACGATGGTTTGAAAAACAGAAGTAAAGATAGTCGAGCCACCTGGAGTACCAAGTACCATCATCACCTTATCATTCTCAAGCAAAATAGTGGGCGACATTGAAGACAGCGGGCGTTTGCCAGGCTGTATCTCGTTGGCATAGTTTCCTATTACTCCATAGACATTAGGCGAACCCGGCTTGGCGCTGAAATCATCCATCTCGTTGTTTAACAGAAAACCCGCATCTTCAATGACTACGCCACTGCCGAAAGCCCAGTTAATAGTATAAGTGTTGGAAACGGCATTACCCCATTGATCGATGATGGAGTAATGAGTGGTGTTAGGTGAAGTGAGGCCTGGGGTTGCCCCTTCAAGACTTGATATGGCTCGAGTATTAATTTCCTGTGCTCGGCGAGCAATATACTCATCAGAAATTAACGTATTGATATCAACCTCGACATGGTCTGGGTCTCCCATGTATTCGCCACGGTCGGCGAATACGCGTTTTTCCATTTCTGCAACCAAGTGAACATATTGATGAGAATTGTGGGCCACGCCCTCAAAATGTGGTGCCAAGTAGTCCTTCATTTTAAGTAGCTGAACAACACCAAAGCCGCCCGAGCTCGGTGGTGGTGAAGACAAAACTTGGTAACCGCGCCAATTTGCTTGCACTGGCTTGCGCCAAATTGCCTCATAGCTGTCTAGGTCTTGCTCAGTGATGAGACCGTTGCTTTTTTTCATTTGTTCAACGATAAGGCGCGCGGTTTCTCCGCGGTAGAAATCATCGGCCCCCTGTTTCGCTATGCGTTCTAACGTGGTCGCCAGCTCAGGCTGTTTAAACAGTTCGTAGGCGCTGATGTCAGCAAAATAGTCATTGAAGTTTGTCTTGTCGCCAAACCAGTCTAGATTGGCATGTATTTCTTCTACTAATACCGGCGCCGGTATAAAGCCATCTCGTGCGAGCACTATTGCCGGACGAACAAGCTCCTGCCACGGCATGGAGCCGTGACGCTGGTGTGCCTCCCAGAAACCAGCGATCGTTCCTGGCACGGCAGCGGCTTGCGCGCCAATCAGCGTGGCGTTCTCGATGACTTCGCCCTGGTTATCTAGGTACATATCTCGATGAGCTGCAAGGGCTGCTTTCTCTCTATAATCGAGAAAGTTTGATTCCCCGCCCATATAGGTAAGCATAAAACCCCCGCCGCCTATATTTCCGGCGTCAATATATGTAACTGCCAAAGCAAAACCAGTTGCGATCGCTGCGTCAATCGCATTGCCACCTTGCATCAATATGTTTCTGGCAACTTTGGCCGCGTAAGGGTCGGGAATGGCTATAGCTGCATATGCCTCATTCTTAGGGGACTCCTCAGATGCTGCTGCAATTTTTGTTTCGTGCAAGTGAGCGGCTAAAACGAGAAGTACCGTAAGGCCTGTCTTTAATGGGTGAATCAAGTTCATATCAAAAGAGCCTTTGGAATGACCGTTTGTAGATACAGCTGGTAGAACACCACAGAATGGGATAACAAGGCAACAAAAACAGCGTGCGGATAAAAATGAAAATAAAAAGGGCCTAGGTGAATCACAGTGCTGTATTTTTACTCTGGTTTTTAGCTACCATTTTTTCTATCGCGTTAGTTTGCGAAATAGAGACCCGCAGCCTCGGTTCTATTTCCTGTTGCAGTTCGGGGTTTTGACCCCTAGGCCTCAGATAATGCGTTTTCAATCGTCGAAAGAAATGTTTTTTTACTGAAGGGCTTAAGTAACACCGGGGCAAGGTTTTCATCTATTTCTTCTAATGAGTAACCTGTTATAAGAACGAATTTCAAATCCTTCCTAATTTCACGTGCTTTTCTTAACAGGTCTATCCCACTAATACCGCCAGGCATCATAACGTCGCTTATAACCAAATCAAAGGCATTATTTTGGTTAATTTTCTCGAGCGCCAATACGCCATTTTCTGCCGTATCTAAATCAATTTTCTCATCAGTTAACATTCTGCTGAACAATTTCATTAAAGGAAGCGAATCTTCTACTAACAAAATTCTCACGATGTCTTCTCTACTTCGCTTGCTTAATTTTTTTGCATTTTTTGAATCCGGTTTTATTGATTGATCCCTTTGCTTTAGGGAAGAAAGCCAACACTCTGCATCGGCGAGCGCAACGCCTCTTCCCATTTAGCATATCCCAGTTCGTTAGGGTGCAACAGATCTGGGAATTCTTCCGGCTTGGCATCGCCTTCACCGTTGTCGAACAGGGTAAAGGTGTCTAGTCTCACTAATTGCGGGTATTCGGGGACTAACTCTAGATAGAGCGCGTTCACCTGTTGTATTTGTTCAGTGGGTCGCCGCATAGTCTCAGAGCTGGGAAATACATCGCAGAAGATGATGGGTAGTTCGGGGTCGAAAGCGGTTAGCGCATCGAGAACTAATTTGACATTGCCGGCGATAACATCGGGTGTTGCGTTCTCCTCGAGATCGTTGGTGCCGATTAATAATACAAGCCCGCTGGGATTAAGCGCGAAGACGTCTTCTTCTAATCGAATCAATACCCCTCGAGTAGTATCACCGCTGATGCCGCGATTGGCCACTTTCATGCCTGGGAAGGCGGCGGGCAACCCTTCTCCCCAGCCCTGAATTATGGAGTCGCCTAGAAACACGACCGCGCCCTGGTCCTCGGTGACTGATTCCGCCCAAGTCGAGCGACGGCTTTCCCAGAGGTTTTGAAACCACTCGTAGCGACGAATCGGTCCTGCTCCGGGTAAGCCTTCGTTTGTTGCTGGAATCGCAAACGGCGAAGCAGTTTCTGCAGAATAACTTGCAGCACTGGGCAGCAGCAAAACCACAAGCAAAGAAAAACAAGCTAATGTTCTTCTTGAATTATGCGATAGCACGGGGTGTATCCCGATCTTTTCAATACTCATTTTGCAGGATTCCTCATTTTATCGAGACTCGCTATATCGACAATAGTATCTGGCAGCGGGGCAGGGCGCTCGCTAAGCTTTCGATCTTGTGTGCTGAGATCCCTGTTTCACCGATATAAAGATTACGCAGGGATCGAATCTGGGCGAGGTGCTCGGTCGCCTCATCATCGAGGGGAGTAGAATAAAGATTCAGTGAGCGTAGCTCTAATTCGGTCAAGAACTTGAGTTCCCCAACGGCGAGGCTGGCATTATCTAGCACTAAGCGGTCGAGGTAAGTAAAGTCGGCGATGGCCGCAAAATCTCCGGCTTCGAATTGCGCCTCGCCTATATCCAAGCTACGAATATAGGCAGAAATCGGCATAAGCGCCTGCAATATTTCGCCATCGAACGGCCGCGTAATATTCAAGCTTTCGACGCGTAAACCGTCACTAGGGTTCTGCGATAAGGGATATACATCCAGGCCGAAATCGGACTTTAAAGACTCGGCGTAAGCTGCAATAGCCTCTGGGTCGTAAGCGACGCCTGTCGGCGACAAGTCGCTGGAAAGATCCATTAGATCATCGACAATATTGGCGATTTGCTGGGGAAATTCTTCCGTCTCTAAATCGTTTATTGCGCGATCAGTGGGTGTGCCCAGATCGATCCACCAAGCGAGCAAGGCTATTTCAGATTCAGCCAGGGGCGTGTTCTCCGCAGGGGGCATTATGTCGTCATCGCTGTTGTCCAGCACAACCCGGCGGTAAATGCCGCTGCGTTCATGGTCTCCCGGCTCGATCGCCGCTTCATCACTTTTACCGCCTTGTAATAGGCTCGCATAAGAGCTCATGCTAAACTTACCCTTGTACTTCTGGTCGTTATGACAGCTATGGCAACTTTCTTTTAGGATCGGTTCTATGATTGCTGCATAGATCTCCGCATCGTAGTCGATGGCTAACGCTTCCTGGGTGGGAATATTCAAAGCCTGTTTGATGCTGTCTGGTAGTCTGGCAGTAAGATATCCCTCTCCTTGCACCAAGCTGCCGCCTAGATGCCCGCCTAGAGTTACAGTGACTAAAGAGGCGGCAAGCATCACCGGGTAAGCTTGTTTTGCTAGTAATGGGGTAGGGCCTGATTCTCGCAACTCTCTCGCCAATAGAGCGATGATGGCGAAGCAGGCGGTGGCGATGCCAAACCACATATGAGCAGTAACGGTTGAACCAGCATAGGCGTCGGCGACGGCCAAGCTAAATCCCAGGGTGGCCGCTACTACAGCCGAAAGGGCCGCTAACAGCAAGACAATGCCGGCAACTGCTCGGATATTATCTAACTTCCACTTCCAGGCCACTATTTCCAGCAAGGGGACTAGTAACAGCCAAGCTATGGGGAGGTGCAAAACTACGATATGGAAGCGACCAAAGAAAGCTAGTAATGCGGGTCCTTCCTCACCATCAAGTTCTGCAGTTAAAGGTAGTAGACAAAGAAAGGCAATGACTGCCATGGCGGCAAAGACAAACGCTCGATGCCGAGTAGGTAAATTCTTAAAACTGTTGTGGACATTCGATGACGGCATGGGTGGATTCCGGCTAGGCCAAAATGCCTTTTATTACACGGGCTTCTTCGACACCTGTGAGTCGTTGGTTCAGTCCACGAAAATCAACTGAAAATTTATTGTGATCGATACCCATCTGTTGAAGTATCGTCGCATTTAAATCGCGAATATGAACTGGGTCTTTGACGATATTGTAGGAGAAGTCATCGGTCTCGCCATAGACTGTGCCGCCTTTTATTCCTGCTCCCGCCATCCAAGTAGTGAAGCAGCGTGGGTGGTGGTCGCGGCCATAGTTATCTCGAGTCAGCGTGCCCTGGCAATAGATGGTGCGGCCGAATTCTCCCCCCCAGACTACTAGCGTGTCCTCAAGCAGGCCGCGGGACTTTAAGTCGGTGATTAGGCCATAGCATGCCTGATCTATGTCGCGGCACTGGTTCGGTAGGTCGCCGGTTAGATTGGCGTGCTGGTCCCAGCCGCGGTGAAAAATCTGTGTGCAACGTACGCCGCGTTCGGCAAGCCGGCGTGCCATTAAGCAATTGCGAGCAAAGGTGCCTGGCTTACGCACATCGGGACCGTATAGGTCTAATGTCGATTTGCTCTCTTTGGAAATGTCGGTTAAATCAGGCACCGAAGCCTGCATGCGAAATGCCATTTCATATTGAGAGATTCGGGAATGAATTTCCGGATCACCCACTTCTTCAAAGCTTTTTTGGTTTAAGGCTTCCAAGCCATCGAGCATGCTGCGGCGGACATCGGTGTCTACTCCCGGCGGATCGCTCAGATACAAAATAGGATCGCCGGTTGATTGAAAGGGGACGCCTTGATGATTGCTCGGTAAAAAGCCGCTACCCCATAGGCGGGAGAATAATGCCTGTGCATCTTTTCTTCCGGTCCAGGATGAATTCAAGACGACGAAGGCGGGTAGGTTTTCATTATCGCTGCCTAGCCCGTAGCTAAGCCAAGAGCCGAGGCTCGGTCGTCCTGGTATCTGGGAACCGGTCTGGATATAGGTGATCGCAGGGTCATGATTAATGGCTTCGGTCCAGGTTGAGCGCACAAAGGCTAGATCATCAACCATTTTCGCCGTATGGGGTAGCAGCTCACTCACCCAAGCGCCAGATTCGCCATACTGTTGGAAGTCGTAAATACTCGGTGCTATAGGAAAGCGGGTTTGGCCAGACGTCATCGTCGTCAGTCGCTGACCCGCTCGAATCTCTTCCGGTAGGTCTTTGTCATACCAGACTTTCATATAAGGTTTGTAATCGAAGGTGTCGATTTGCGATGGCGCGCCCGACATAAAAAGATAGATGACCCGTTTTGCCTTGGCGGGGAAATGCGGCGCACCGAGAGCTCCTCGGCCGGCAAAGAGCCCGCTTTGAGCAGACGCGTTGTTTGCGCCGAGACCTCCGAGCATACCTAAGGCAACACCGCCGAGGCCGTTCGCCATCTTGCCGAAGAACTGCCTGCGGGTTTCGAGCTTTACGTAGTCTTTCGTCGGTTTAGATAACATTTTTGATTCTTACTGGCTGTTTAATTTATAGCGTTAGTGGTTAGTGGTTAGTGTTTAGTGATTAATTCATCCAGGCTGAGGATTTGGCTGGCGAGGATAGTCCACGTCGCCAGCTCTGCTTCGTCCAGCTGTTGATCCCAATCTGACTCGCCGACTCGCAAGAGCGCAGCTGCTGCTTCGGGGTCGTTTCGATAGCTCTCATTCACATCAGCGTAAGTATTCTCGAGTATCGCGATCATCTCTTGGTCAGGTTCACGCAGCAGGGTATTTTCTAATAGATAGGCGAAGCGGTTGCCGGTCTCGGCTAATAATACCCTTTGCGCAAGATTGCGAGCCGCCTCTACGTACTGAGGATCGTTGAGTAAGACCAAGGCCTGCATGGGTGTATTGGTGATGCTGCGGCGTACGGCATGGCTCTGCCGGCTGGCCGCGTCGAATACTGCCATGGATGGCGGCGCTGCGGTACGCTTCTGAAAGGTGTAGAGACTCTTGCGATAAAGATCTTCACCGTGGTCCTGAGAGAATTGCACGGTGTTGCTGGTGGAATAGCCGACCGCCCGCCAAATACCATCTGGCTGATAAGGCTTAACCGGAGGGCCGCCAACTCTGTTGACCAATAATCCGCTGAGCTGTAAGGCTTGATCTCGAATAACTTCGGCATCCAAACGATAGCGAGGGCCACGGGCCAGCAGACGATTATTCGGGTCAACTTCCCTAAGCTGTTCGGAAACGATGGACTCCTGCCTATAGGTTGCAGACATTACCATGAGTTTAAAAAGTTGTTTGATATCCCAATCGCTCTCGATGAACTCGGTGGCTAACCAGTCCAGCAACTCTGGATGACTGGGAGGTGAGCCCTGGGAGCCAAAATCTTCCGCTGTCTCAACCAGTCCGGTGCCGAATAATTCCTGCCAAAAACGATTTACCGTAACCCGTGCTGTTAAAGGGTGAGCTGGATCGACTAGCCAGTTTGCCAAGGCCAAGCGGTCGGCTATCTGCTCTGTCGGCAAGCTAGAAAATACTGAAGGAACCCCGGCCGCTACCTTCTCACCAGGTTGGTCGTACTCACCGCGATTAAGGATATAGGCTTCGGCTATGGAGTCTGCTTTTTCTTCCATGATGAGGGTGATGGTCGAGCGTCGATCGATAATTGCCAATTCGCCGCGCAGCTTTCTCGATTGCGACAGTATGTCGACCCCCGCCTCGGCAATTTGACTGAAATAATAGTCCTCGCGTAAATTGCTGCTAGCAGTTTCAGCTTTTCGTAGTTGCGGAGCGCGATAGAGCTGACGGATGTCTTCATTAGTGATGATGTTATTGAAAATGCGAATATCCCTGAGTGCGAGATATTTTGCATCCGCTATGGGGGCAATTTCATCGGCGCTAGATTCTTCCGCCGAGGCATCGTTAGATTGTTGGTCGGCTTGTTCTTGTTCGACGCGTGCGCGTTCCACATCGGCAGCATTCTGCCCACCTATGACCAAGCCCCGTGGTACAGCTTCAGCAGCATTAAAATCCGAAACGCCGAAGCCAGCCGAGATAGAAGTCATCTCCACCAATTCGCCATTGATATAGGTTGCAAGTCCGCCAGGTGCTCCCGAACCATTGTAGATCAGGCTGACATGTTGCCAGCTTTCTCGCTTGAGTGGCTGCTTCGTGTAAGCATAGAAGGACGTATCCGCATCGCCGCGAAGATTGAACAGCACGCTGCCGGCTCCAGTGGTCGACACCTTCCAACCGATATCAGCATTAGTGTTATCGAACCTGCCGATGATTGGATTAACGGCGCGAGTTTCGGCGGGGAGACGCATCCAGAAGCTGACAGAAAAGCGATCATTTAAATTGAAGTCGGCAATTTCTGGCAGCTCGATGCGCGTGTCATTAGTAATGGCTAAGGAGGCACCTTCTGTGTCGTCTGACCACTGATGATCACCTTCGATGAGGCCGCGCCAGGTGCCCGATACACTTTCGCCGGTAAGCTTTACACCATTGCCTTCGCTTAGTGTGGCACTAAACTCTAAGACGCTAGTTGCCACCGGTATGGCCGGATCGATAAGGCCATCGGTCGCCGACCAATCCTCAAATTGCTGGCTAGCTTCTGTTCGTTGAGCCTCGAATCTTGCCCGCAGTGTTGCGAGCTCAGTCTGAATCTCAGCTTTGCGTTGAGCGTCTTGCTTAGCAGGCACCAAGAGATAGGGTGGTGAATCGCTACGATTACCATCCATCGCCGGTTGAGTGGTATTGCGGAAAAAGGCGGCGAACTGATAAAACTCGCTCTGTTTTAAGGGATCGAACTTGTGATCATGACAGCGGGCGCAACCGAGGGTGAGTCCCATCCACACTGTGGATGTTGTTTCGGTACGATCGCCCGCATAAATTGCCAAATACTCTTCGTCTATCGCTCCGCCTTCGCTGGTGGTTGCATTGGAGCGATTAAAGCCGGTGGCAACCAATTGTTCTGTTGTCGGGTTCTCTAACAGGTCACCGGCTAACTGTTCGACGGTAAATTGATCAAAGGGCATATTGCTGTTAAAAGCATCGACAACCCAATCTCTGTACGGCCAAATCGAGCGATAGTTATCCAGATGAAGTCCGTGAGTATCGGCATAGCGGGCCGCATCTAGCCAATAATGCGCTCGGTGCTCACCGAAGTCTTGCGTCGCCAGCAATTGATCTACTAAGTTTTCGTAGGCTTGTTCGGAAGTATCTGCAACAAAGGCTTCTACTGTCGCAAGAGTGGGCGGTAAGCCGGTTAAATCGAGAGCGAGGCGTCGCGCCATAGTGCGTTTGTCAGCCTGTGGCGATGGTTCTAGATCTGCTTCGGCGAGCTTTCTCGCTATAAAAGCGTCGATAGCATTCTGCGTCCAGCCCGAAATTACAATGCTGGGGGCGGCGCGCTTTTTAATTGGCTCGAAAGACCAGTGTTGCTGCCATTCGGCGCCTTCGGCAATCCACTGTCTTAATAAGTCGATCTCGGCTGTGCTTAATGACTTGTTCGACTCCGCCAAGGGCATACGTTCTTCGGCATCATTATGAATAATGCGCAGGTATAGCTCGCTCTTATCAGGATCACCTGGCACAACCGCTTGATAGCCACCGAGATCGGCGATAATACCGGCAGCGGTATCCAGGCGAAGATCGGCTTCACGGGTTTCGGCATCGGGGCCATGGCACTGAAAGCAATTATCGGAAAGAATAGGGCGGATATGTTGATTGAATTCAATCTTATCTGGCGTGGCTGCTAAAACCAGTGCAGAGGGTGCTAAACCACAGAATAGTAAGCAGGAAGCTATGTTTTTGAGCATTTTTGTCATTGTTCTCTTGCTCGATATTAATTAGGTATTCTGGACTATAGATTTTTGAGTTTAACAGGATAAGTAGGTAAAGGGGAAAGACCACGTTTTACGTTCGATACTTTAAAGTTTGTGCGGCGGCTGGAGCAGGTGGGCGTGCCTTCTGAGCAGGCCGAAGCTCAAGCTGAAGTGTTAATCGAGGCTTTTAATGTGAATCTGGAAGAGTTGGTTACCAAAGACTATCTAGCAGCTCGTTTTGCTGAGCAAAAAGCTTATTTCGATACCAGATTCGTAGAGCAAGATGCGAACTTCAAAATTCTGTACTGGATGATGGGGGTAGTTATTACCCTATCAATCGCACCCTATCTTGAAAGGCTGATAAGTCTTTAAAAACGTTGAAAATAAAAATAATAGGGACAGATTTATTTTCTAGTTATGAGATGGCCGCTCGGGGCGGAATAATCCAAAAAGGCTTAAGCCTTTTTGTCCCCTGCGGGCTTCGCGCTTTGCGCTCGTAGCAAATTGCTGGCGCAATTAGTGATTCGAATTTTGATTAAATCAAAATTCTCACCCTTCGGACGGCGTTCCGCCGTCTGCGCTGTTATCGGAGCTTTCGAACTAGGTTGATGATTCTCATCTGGTCACTAAACGCCATACATAAAAAAGCCCAGTTTGTGCTGGGCTTTTTTATGTATGGTGCCCAGGGGCGGAATCGAACCACCGACACGAGGATTTTCAGTAGACTGCGTGACCGATTCCTCTTCAATATCAGTATGTTGCAAGTGCGAAAACGGAGTGTGCTATGAAGTG
>ENA-OWPI01001080-OWPI01001080.1-marine-metagenome-genome-assembly--contig:-NODE-1080-length-32309-cov-7.420266_pt1 | contig 32309 bp, 27 predicted proteins | sample MGYA00238138_ERZ651775 | MGnify/ENA primary metagenome ERZ651775 (study PRJEB26906, sample SAMN06265043) | marine metagenome | isolation source: Helgoland LTER site | place: Germany:Helgoland, sampling...
GAAACAATTGTAGCAGAAGTTCAATACTTAATTGGTGAAAATAAAGCTCGTGCAATTTGTATGACATCAACGGATGGATTAAGACGTGGTGATGCTGCAGTTGATACAGGAACGGCTATTTCAGTTCCTGTAGGTAAAGGCGTTCTAGGTCGTATCTTTAACGTTTTAGGTGAGCCAGTTGATGAAGCTGGAGCACGTCAAAATTTAGAAGCAGAAATAGGTTCGCTATCTTTTGAGGATATTAAAACCAAAGCCGAAACTACTTGGGAAAAGCAATTAACAAAAATTGTAATAGAAAGTTCAAGTCAAGATAATCTAACTAATTTCTATACCGCTATGTATCATACCATGATCGCTCCAAATTTATATCAAGATGTGGATGGTCGCTACCGTGGTATGGACTTAAAAATTCATCAAACAAATGAGTTTGATTATTATACGGTTTTTTCTCTTTGGGACACTTACAGAGCCACACATCCTCTTTATACGATTATAGAACAGGATAAAACCAATGATTTTATCAATACTTTTTTAGCAAAGTATGAAGAAGGAGGTATTATGCCAATATGGGACTTATCGGCAAACTATACCGATTGTATGATAGGCTATCACGCGGTTCCGGTAATTGCCGATGCTTTTTTAAAAGGAATACGAGGGTATGATACCGAAAAAGCTTTTGAGGCAATGAAGCATAGTGCTCTCCAGGATAAACTAGGTCTTAAATCCTATAAGGAATTTGGTTTTATACCGATGGAAGAAGAAAGTGAGTCGGTATCAAAAACCTTAGAATATGCCTATGATGATTGGACCATTGCGCAAATGGCAAAATCCAAAGGAGATATGGCAACCTACAATACTTTTATACAACGAGCGCAATACTATAAAAACACTTTTGACCCTAGTAGTAAATTTATGCGAGGTCGGGTGCGTAATACGTGGTTCTCCCCTTTTGATCCTTTTGAAGTCAACTTTAATTATACCGAAGCAAATGCATGGCAATATAGTTTTTATGCCCCTCAAGATATCACAGGACTCATACAACTCATGGGTGGAAAAGATGTCTTAGAAGTACAGCTAGATGAACTAGAAATTCCTACACTAGAGATACCATTTGGAATGGTGATGGACTTAGCCTTTGTAACTAATGTTGATTTCAATGTCGTAGTTCCATTTGAGGACACAGAAGGTTTGATACAGTACCTTCATATAAGTCTTGAAAACTTTGAGTATATGGCAAGGGTAAAAAGAAATGCATTGAACCAAATGTATAGCCCAACAGATGTACACAATAGAAAACACTTCATTGTAAGTTTATTTATTGACCAACGAGAACAAGATGAAAAAGAAACATTACTGAATGTAATTTTAGCTGAAGGAGCAACTCGTCTAAATGAATTAGATCTTATTGAGTTATACTCTTGGGCGAGGGTAACATTTGATGCAGAGAACTACTTTTATAATTTCTCAGACTTTTATAATTCAGTTATTCATATTGTTGATTTACATCCTGTAGATTTACTACACGATAAAAGGATCATCTACGCTAACGATGTAGTAGCAAGGACAAGTAATGACGATCTAGTGACTGCTATTGAGAGTGAGGTTGAAGAAATTACTTAAAGAAACCATTGAAGCACTAAGACCAACACTACGCCTTTAATAAAAGCTAGCCAGTAAAACCCATAATGAGACCAACCAAGTCTGTTTCTCCAGTTTTCACAATATGTTTTGTGCCAAGCAATCATTATTTAACCCTCCTTTTAGTTTCTACTATTCCACCACTGGCGTTCTCGTTTAATGTACTCTGAGTAGTCTGGTTGACCCTTCAATAAGGTGTCCATAGATATGTCATCCCATTGAACATTTGTTGGATCTTCTTTTAGAATTGTCACAGGTTCTTTAATGAACTGTTCAGAGACATCAATGTCTGAACCCATAATCTCGTAATAACTTCTTCTCATTGTTTCTTCTAGTTCACCTGACGACCCATAAGCGTGATGCATTACAAAACTATCATGTATTGGTAATACAACTGCATCAGCCTTAACGTGATGTAGCATTACATTCTGTGCAATCTGAGAGTCGTAAAACATTAACTCATTACCTTTATTCTTAAAGAACGTATCAGCTATTGGTTGATGAGCTTGTAGTACTTTCTCAACTAGATCCTTCCAATGCATTTGTACTTCGTCAATTCTGAACCATGTAGGAGGACGACTAGAACCTTTAGAGCTAAGCATAGCATTGAAGGCCTTCTTAGCTGTCTGCCTATACTCCTCACCTAGTACACGTGAGTAAGGGTCTTCTGAGCCTAACTCTTTACCAGATAGCTTATACACCATTGTTGGATGAAAGGTATCGTAGTCGTACTCATTGGTGGACTTACCATCTATTGTAATCAGATCTCTGTAAGCTCTTGGTATGTTCTGCCAGAATGCTCCATAGAACCTCCCATGTCTGTCAAAGCGTCCATCTGAGAACCTACGTATTAATGTTCTTTTGGATAGATCTATAAATTGCCTATCTTCAGCTTCTCTATTTCCTAAAGCCTTTATTAGCTCTGTCATTTGGGAGTCTTTAACTTTGATATCTACCCAATGTCGTTCAAGACAGGAGTTAATAAGTTTTAAGTTCTTAGCCATCTCCAATGTTTTATCTGTATGAGTAAAAGGTACAGTAACCTTCTGACTGTTTCTTAAAATAAGATTATCTTTTGAATAATCAGATTTAGAATGCACAGCAGGATGGCTATCTATTGCTCTTAGTCTTTCAGCTAACTCATCTCTCAACCAGTAACGTGTTACTTCACCAGATGGATTAGATTTACTTCTATCAAAGTGGCCAAGTTTAGTATCAATTAACCCTAAAGCACTCATACCTTCAAAAGCATCAAGGGTTGGCTCATAACCTAATTCTTCAGGAGAATACTTTGAAGCATAGTAGTTCTTATTTAAGTGTATTCTACATCTTCTATTAGGAGGAATTGTATAAGCTGATTTCCATAAGTCAGTTAGAATGTATTCTATAGAAAATAAGAACCTAGTTTGATTGCTAGCAGTCCTTGATCTTTGACGAGACTCTTTAGCTTCAATACGTGTAGCTATCTCTTGGACTAATTCACTTAACATAAGCTAAGTTAATACAGTTAAATGTTATTATAGTTAAGTATTAATAAAGGAAGGAGGAGAAGCAGGAAGGTGTACTAATACGACTAAGAAATAGTCATATATCTTGGTAGCTTTTGATTATTCTTTATTAAAGATCCACTTAACTAATTTAGTTCCAAGAACACCCATCAGTACTCCAATTATCACAACAATCGTAGGTAGAAGTAACCTAATGTGAATACCGTATCCTTCAACTGTGAAAAGCCCTAGCCCCATTACTATTGTACCTACAGCAAGTAACCAAACAGCAACGATAACTAATCTTTGAGTGACTGCTAGTAGTCTATCCATTTGGTTGCTCCAGTTATGTTAAATACATATCACTGTTAAAAGGGCTACATTAGTGCACTTCAACCAGTGAATATCTTATTGCTTGTCACACCAGTCCTTTTGAGATGTGTCCGTGCAAGACCTTCGTCTTTTCTACCATTTCAATATCTAAGCCAGAATCTAAACCCTTGAAACCAACCTACCTTAATGAATGCAACCAGCTTTGAACGTAACCTATACTTATTTCAGCGGTAGTCTTGGTGTTATATGCTTTCCCATGCAGGGTTTAGTTAATTACAATCATTGCTATCTACTCGTATCGTAAGTAAATCTGAATTGTTTTTGTCAAAGTATTTCCATACCATTTCCACAACATTTTCTTTATACCAAATTAAGGCTGGGTTTTCGCAATATGAATTTAGATTTTGCGAAAATAAATTCTTTTTAATAGTTTTGAGCCCTATCTCCCCTCCAAGATCACTTATAGTTAAGCCAAGTTTATAATTATATTGTATTCCCCTGACCCCAAATACTTCAACCGATTGTAAAGTAGTTAACTCATCCATTTGGACGGGTACTTCTTGCACATTAATATATTTCATAATTTCACTCCTAACTTCATTATTTGATAGCAGCGCTTGTGAAAATGCATTTTGTGATAAACAAAAAAACATTAATATTGTGAAGATAATTTTCATATTTAGCCCTTTCATTAGAGATTTTTCCAGATCATAGAACCTATTTATTAACTCATAGCACCTATAGCATTTAGTACGTTCATACCTAACACCCTGCCGTATCTTTATATTTGTAGCAACTAAAAACCCCGTGTGTTGCACACTCTAACAATAACTACCCGGCACACCCCCTGTGGCCCTGCATGCCCCATCACGCCAATCACCTAAACTGTTCACCACCCCAACACACTCTTAGAGCCCATATAAGAGTCATACACATGCCATCACATATGCTGATTCATACGTACTACTCTCACATATACTGACTCTCCTGAGTGAGCATATGAACTGAGGCATTGAGGGTGAAACATGGCAAGTAGACACTACAGTAGACAATATTGTGCACTAAACATCTAACTTGCATAACCTAACCTATTGATATTAGGTTCATGGCAATTGGATTGGTGCTAGTGTGAGGAACTAAACACACTCCGACCGCACCACTTTTAGTGGAAACACACTCGTACTGCTTTTGTTGCCAAAGTAGTGTGACTGTTTGATTAAAAATTTTGATTGAACTGACCAAAAGTCAGCAGCTTCAGTCTCGCCTAGAAAATCAATACACTCTTCGTATTAAATTTACTGCCTATCGAATTACTTACTACTACAATAAACAAGAGGGTTATTGATGTTGTCGTAGGAGAAACTTAATATTAACTAAATATAATAAGGAGCATTAAGTAATGTTATATAGAATACTATCAGAAGAAAGTTCTTGGGAGTTAGAGAGTAAAGTTCATATCTATATCTCCAAAGGTTTTAAACCTCAGGGCGCTGTTGGATTTACAAGATACAAACCTGCTGAAAACTGGATAGAAACATGGACGCAATCCATGATAAAAGAAGTTTAGAGTTAATTTAAAAATAAACAAATAAAAAATATTAATTATGAGGGGAAAGTTAAAATGGCTAAAGGATATCTTGTCGGACATATATTAGTTCACGATAAAGCGGGTTACGAAAAATTTAAGGAAATGTCGGGGCCAGTTATTTCAGAATATGGTGGAAAAGTTCTAGTAAGAAACCCGAATCCCGAAATAAGAGAAGGAAAAGAATCTGGGATCGCTATTGTTATAGAATTTGAAAGCATGAATAATGCGCGGGAATTTTACGAATCTGAAAAATATACTAGTGCAAGAGACGTGCGCGAGCGGGCTGCAAAAACAGACTTGATTTTAGTTGAGGGGATTTAAAGAGTGATATGATTTATTTGTACTTATAAGTATCTTTGTGTTCGCCACAAAAGTACGCACTCTTTTATGTCGAAAACGTATTAACATCGTCACTACAAATGTTGTTAAATACTAATTATTCACGGAATTTTAATACTTAATAAAATTTATTGTTGTAAGTTATTAATAGGAACGATTTTTAATGTTAAAAAAAGATTTATGGAAATTGAGCGCTAATCAAATTGTAAAATCCACAAAAGCGGGAGAGCTCTCAGTGGTTTCTATTGTTCAATCGAATATCAATCGTATGCAAGAAGTTAACCCGCACTTAAACGCAGTAGTAATGGACCTTTCTGAGCAAGCTTTAGTTAGAGCTGAGGAGTTAGATAAAGCTCGAAATTCAGGAAAAGAAACAGGTATTTTGCATGGTGTTCCCGTGACAGTTAAAATTAATGTTGACCAAGTTGGGTGTCCAACTTCGAATGGAGTATCCGCCCTGCGTGACGTAATTGCAAAATCTGACTCACCTGTAGTTACAAACTTACAAAAAGCGGGTGCTGTAATTATAGGAAGAACCAATACACCAGAATTCTCATTTCGGGGAGATACCGACAATGTATTGCACGGGCGTACTCACAATCCCTGGGGATCTCACGTTTCTTCAGGCGGATCGTCTGGGGGTGCCGGGTCAGCGGTAATGGCTGGAATAGGTGCGTTGGCTCACGGGAACGATATCGGAGGATCTCTGCGTTTCCCTGCGGCAGCGAACGGCGCTGTAACGGTGAAACCAGGCTTAGGCCGTATTCCTGCTTGGAATTCAACTCAAAAAAATGAACGAGGGATGTTAGCCCAGTCGATGTCAGTTCAGGGTCTGTTAACTCGATCTGTTGGAGATTTAGACTTAGCGATGCCAGCAATGGTTGTATCTGATGCTCACGATCCGTTTCATGTTCCACTTGAATACCGGCTTGCATCGGTTGACGCACCATTGCGAGTGGCATTCTGTACGGAAACCCCAGGATTTGATACACATCCAGATGTAGCAAAAGCACTTCAAAATGCGGCTGATGCGCTAAAAGATGCTGGTTACCAAGTGGAAGAAAAAAATATTCCTTTTCTAGAAGAAACAGGCAACTGTGGTTTTCGTGCATTGATGGGTGAAGTCAGTGTTATGATGGGTAAAGATATACGAGAATATGGATCTGAAACTATACAAAATATATTTACAGAATATTTTAAGTACTTTCCACCCTTTGAAGGTGATGAATTAATAAAGATAATGGCTAAACGAACACATTACGCCAGAAAATGGTCATTATTTTTAAAGGATTATCCATTAATTTTATCACCGTTCCTGCCACAACCATTTTTTGCTCCTGGTCGGGATAGTGAAGGTGCTGCTGGAGTAAAGGACGTTCTTGGCTCGGCATTATGGTCTTACTCGATGAATTTTATAGGTCAGCCTGCTGGTTGCATGCCTACCCATATTGCTAAATTAGAGTCTAATATACAGCCAGTTAATATTCAGATTATTGGGCAAAGGTGGAGAGAGGATTTAATTGTAGATGCTATGAGCGCAATAGAATCACGTGTAGGTACATTTCAGAATCAACTTTGGGCACAGATGGATAAATAATAACATCCTGGTTAAACTACTAAAGCATTTTGCCTATTTTATATGCGCTCTTAATGCTTTTGCAGCTCTTGCTAAGATTAATGTAAGGGTTCAATTAGTGCAGGAAAGTAGTTTGTAAAATATCGATATCTTATTTTGACTAAAGATTTTAAAAAGGCGGTATTTACTTTAGCCGACTGATACAAACTAAAGTAAGTATCAGTCCTGGTATCCCAACAATAAATATAGCCATATTTATTGTTGTGAAGTCACCAATTAGACCAATTAATAATCCACCCATGGTTAGGCCACCAAATGACACACTTGACCACCAGGCCATAACTCTAGCACGATAATGATCCTCAACTTTTAATTGAATAATCGTTTGAGATCCAATTCCAACTAACGTCGTGGTGAAACCACAAATTATGAACACTATACTCATTACTACAATCTCGGTAACTTGAAGGAGTGTTAATATAGCTATTAAACCGAAAATAAGTCCTGGCCACAGGATAATTCGAACGAATTCCTGACTAATCTTACCTACGCCAATCCATCCGGAAGCTATAATTGAACCGATTCCGGTAGCAGCAGTGGCAATCGCTAAGCTTTTACTGTCTCCATCAAGCACTTGTCCAATAATAGCTGGTTGTATTTCCAAAACCCCACGAACAAAAAAGCTGTTTAGAGCAACAATTGATAAACACATAAAAATGATTGGCGTATTTAAAGCGGTCATCCACCCATTTCTTAATCTAGTAAAAAATTTCTCGGTATTTTCATTCTCAAGTTCGCGGTTTTTAAGAGGTAGCCATATTAATACTATAATAAATGGTAAGAATAATAGTGCGGCTAATCCAAAGGTCAGATCTAAGCCAAAAGTTGCTATGGTTACTCCCGCAATACCAGGACCAACGATACGAGACATACTCCAAGAAACTGAATTTAAACCAATTGCGCTAGCCAGATAAGATTTTGGAACAATAAGTGAAATAAATACTAGTCTGATTGGGTGATGAACTGCATTTAGAACTCCCAAAGCAAAAGATAGTAGTAAAAGGCTTTGTAGAGAATGCATTTCAAAAATCTGAAATAAAAATATTAAAATACTGATGAGTGTAATAATAGATTTTGCAAGGAGCATCGCTCTTCGCATGTCCCATCGTTCAGCATAAACTGCAAAAACTGGTCCTAGAATTCCTGCTGGGGCCATTATAGAAAGGGCAACTAAACTAGTCCAAAAAGTCGATTCAGTTATTTGCCAAGCTAACCAACCTAGACCTACTTTTTGAACCCAGGTGCCAAGAAGTGAAAAGGTATTAGTAAAAAAGTATATGTTAAAGGCTCGATGAGAAAATGCGTTCACTTTATTGCCTCTAACTGCATTTCTATTGTCTTTAGTTTTTTAAGGAATTTTAATGAGTTTAGCTTCTTGCTAATCTATCGGTATTAGTATTTTTTGTAAATGTTTATAGCGAAGAAGTGTGAATGTTAGTAATGTTAATTTTTTTAAATTACTATACCCGTTAAATTTTTTTATATGGGTAGTTAGACTTTTTTTCTAAAAACTAAATCTAAACTTAGGGTAGGTTACTATGGGTTTCAAAGTGATTAGGATAGATAATGAAATCAGTTGTGTTCAGGAAACTGGAGTTGCAAATTTTATGCGATGCAACATCTGGCATGTAAAGGGGCGTGACTATGATTTAGTAATTGATACTGGTATGGGTTTAAACTCTTTAAAAAAATGGATTTTAACTCAAACACAAAAACCAATTAAAGCTATTGGAACACACTCTCACTTTGATCACAGTGGTAGTCTACACGAATTTGATTGCAGACTTGGGCATAAGGCAGAAGCTGATGCATTTGCATCGGGAGGACGTGCAAAAGTAATGTATCGGGGCGGTTGGAGTAAAATTGAGATAGTTAATCCTAAGGAGCATCCAGATTTTTCTATTAAAACATTCTCTATCACACCGGCACCTTTGACTGGGTATTTGGATGAAGGAGACGTCCTTGACTTAGGAAATCGAACATTTCAAATCTTGCACTTACCGGGGCATTCCCCAGGATCTATCGGCCTTTACGATGCTCGGTCTAAAGTTTTGTTTTCAGGCGACGCTATCTACAACGGACAATTATTAGATAACCACCCTCATTCCGATAAGATACTATATCAGGCTACACTCAAACGATTGCATAATTTGGAAGTTGAAGAAATTCATGCAGGCCATGAGCCTTCTTTTGGGATTCTCCAACTAAGGAGTATTATTAAATCGTATCTAGCTGGTGATAATATAATAACTGATCCTGTTACATGGTATAATGAAAATGCAAAATTGGGAGGTAACCACTATGACGATCAGATCTGGGAGCCATAGTTAGTTAACCTTGACAATATTACCATTATTAATGACAATTCTAGTGATCGCTTCCCCAATTCCACTAGCGCCACTTGTTATAATAACTGAAAGTTTTTCATTTCCCAATTTTAGAGCCCCTAGTTTTACCGGTAAAAATAAGCCGGACTTGTCCAGCAGGTTGTTCCATCATCTTGAACGAATCTTATAAAAATTGGGTTATCTACGCCCTCTTTTATACTAATGTCCGTTCGAAATTTTATTTCATTATAAACACCCTTGTTTGGTAATCTAAATATCTTAATAAACTTTGGTAAAACTCCATTATTTTTAAAAATTGTATCCTCAATTCCAACATCTTTTAAAGAAACTTCAGCGTTGATTACGGGTGTTTCAATTTTTAATTTTCCAGTTAAAGGCTCCTCCAGCTGGATATCAAAGCCTCCAATATTTCCAGTCGTCAAAGAGTTCCACTCAATTTCAGTATTCGAACAGAGATTTAATTTCTTGTCATTATTAAGAAAATTAATAGGCGTTAACATTTTAATTTTGTTACCTGAAACTAAAGCGTTGCCATCCCAAACCACCTGACGAAAACGCCCCCTATACTCTGCCCCTGACCAAACTACTCGGATACGATCTCCCAATTCACTATCTGTATAGGGTCTAATTGTCTCCATGAGAGCATTTCCATTAAAAATATCAACTCTTTCAATACTCTCACTGGCTTTGATGGACACTTCTAACGTCGGCACACCACTGGGGGAATGAACAATATCACCCATAAAAGCCTCGTTAGTGTGATACCCTTTGTCATCAGATATCCGCGGATCATTATGAAACAATCTCGACCCCTTGGGAAGATCAAATTTAACAGAAACCAAAGGACGCCCATTAGGACCACCTGTTGTAGCGTAGTGTCTCCGTTTTCGCATACAATCCAAAATATTTTCTCTGGTCAATTTATCCGTGAGAAAACAAGTTAGCCCTCCTATTGCCCCAAAAAGACCTGCGCCGGGATAACTTGCGCCTGGACGACCCTTGTGACCATCAGAGTTCCCTACTATCCCAACTCGATATCCCAATTCAAATGCGTCTTCTAATAACCACTCAAAAGTACCCCAACTAGAATGCACTTCTACAGACTTTTCAAATCTTCCATCATGCGCAAATGCTATATCTGCATAACGGCCTCCGCAATGTGCGTAACACACAACATCAAATTCATTATCATCCTCAAATGCCTTAAATAAATCAATAGCTGTATTACAGTCTGACCCTATATCTGTATGATCTGCAACCATTGCATGAGAAGATCTTCTGATTTTTCTGCCAGCATGAGGAAAGAAAACATTTCTATCTCCACCCAAGCTGGTATTTCCAGACCATTCATACCCTGGAAGTACAATGAACACCCCATCTTCATTGAATTCCTCACAGAGTTTATCTAGTTTATTCCAAAAAGACTCAGTTATCTGAAAGTCATTTCCCTGATGTCCAGTGACATCTACGAAGGCGTAGTCCCGAGCAAAAGAAAAATATTGTTCAGCTGTTCCTGTACCAATCGTTTCTTCTGATTGACCGTGGACATCACCCCAAAAGTAACGAAATTTTAAATTTGTTTGTACACTTATTGGATTAGATGAAAAAAGAATTTCTCCCAAATTATCACAAAAATCAATGGTAAATTCAGCCTCTTCCTCTACAGAGAGGTTTTCGATTAACTCATAAAAATTTCCAGGTTTTAATGTAATACTCTCCGGCAAACCTTTTATATTTACACTTGCCTTTAGATAAAATTTATTCATGCATTGATTGGAAGGGTTCCCCCAAACATCTTCACCCTTTAACTTTATATTGAAACCTTCTCCCACTTCGCAAGTAGATTGCACTACTGCAACATACCTAACTGGTGTTCCTGAAACTACTTTAACTATTGGTTGATCTGGTAGTGGTTGATAACAGAATGTAGCAATCGGATCTACCAAAGTATGAAACTCATAAGTCTCTTCGCAGAACGTTTGTAACCGCATACCCAGGGATCCTCCTGAGGTGTCCCCAAAAATTATTGTTATTGTATCTCCTTCTCTCAAGAACCCTTCAACCACTTTTATATATAAAGTCTTGTCCCACGGTCGAACATTTCCTTTGGGATCGTAGCGATAATTTAATACAGCTCCATTGGACGCAGTTATTTTTGTATAATTGACTCCCTTTGGATTACTAAACTGAGGCTTACTCTGATCACTAGCGAACCTGAAACACACTCTTAATGAACCAGAGTCGTCAATTCCAAACTTCCCAGCAGTATATACTAAAGTAAAGGTCTGGAAACTGCCTGCCTCGAAAGAACCCTTCGGAGAGATTGTCATATTTCCAAGATCTTTTGGGTTAATAGGAAATAAGTTTGGAAAGCTAGCCGTTCCGCCTAAGTTACCAACTTTATTACCATGGTTTTTCATAAAATTTTCCATCCTAGTATTCTTGCATGAGTTACTTTATTATTTAAGTGATGCTACAGTGCTTTTGTTTAGAATAATAATCTGTAAAAATAAAATTTTTCTACATTTCTCTAGTTTTTTAAACTTTCTTCCATAATTGACTAGTAGCTTTGCAGTATGCTTTCCAATGCTGCTACTTGCTCCAGTAACACAAGCAACCTTACCTCTAAGATTAAATAACTCTTCAGTGTTCAAAAGTTACTCACTCTCCAGTTAAGTCAAAGTGTTCATGGGGGAAGTATTTTTTTAATCTAATATCTGCTGTTCTTGCATGCCCTTCCATCCCCTCAGAACGGCTTATTCTAGCCGTAGCTTCAGCAATTTTTTTGGAACCCTCTTTTGTAGATTTTTGCCAGGTTACTGCTTTCATATATTTGTGAACTGAAAGCCCACCTGTATATCTTGAAGACTGTGCAGTTGGTAGCACATGGTTTGTACCAGAAGCTTTATCTCCATAAGCAACTGTGGTTTCTTCTCCTAGAAATAATGAGCCATAGCAAGATAACCTTTCTAGCCACCAAGTTAAGTCCTCTGCTTGGACAGTTAGATGCTCAGGAGCATATTCGTCAGATGTTGCGGCCATAGTTTCTCTGTCCGCACAGAGAATAACTTCACCAAAGTCTCTCCACGCTACTTCGGCATTATCTCTGTTTAGTTTTGGAAGGTCATTAATTATTATTGGGACAAGCTCTAAAACTTTGTCTGCAACTTTTCGATTATCAGTAATTAGCCAGACTGGTGAATTATATCCGTGTTCAGCTTGGCCTACTAGATCTGTTGCAACTATTAGTGGGTCAGCTGTTTTATCAGCTAAAATTAGACTATCAGTCGGTCCAGCAATCATGTCTAATCCCACTTTCCCAAATAAGAGACGTTTTGCTTCTGCAACAAATTGGTTGCCTGGCCCTACCAAAATATCAGCGTTTGCTAACCCAAATAGTCCATATGCCATTGATGCTATCGCTTGAACGCCGCCCATTGCCATAATAGTATCTGCTCCACACAGATCTGCTGTGTAGATAATGGCGGGATTTATGCCAATATCTGCTCTTGGTGGAGAGCAGGCATTAATATTGGTACAACCTGCAACTTTTGCAGTTGTCACTGTCATAATTGCCGATGCAACGTGACTATAGCGGCCTCCGGGTATGTAGCAACCAACTGATTTACATGGTATATATTTCTGACCAGCCGTAAAACCTGGAACTATTTCGATATCAAAGTTTTGCAATGTCTCTTTTTGTGCTTCAGCAAAAGTACGAACATTGTCATAGGAAAATCTAATGTCATCTTTGAGTTTTTGAGATACTTTAGAGCTCGCTTCTAAAATCTCATCGGAGGTTAAAATTAGGTTACCTGCATATTTATCAAATCTTAATGCGTACTCCCTTGCTGCGGCTTCACCATTATTTTCGATAGTATTTAAAATTCCCTGAACGATATCTGTTACTTCTGACGAAGATTTAGACATCATTTTTTTTGCTTTTTTTAGGTATTCGCGTGTCATAGAATTTTATCCCAAAATTGTATTTTATTAAAAGTAAGACGATAACCATTATCTTAGATTTTAACAACTAACATCAGATTTTTTATAATATATATCTATCAATTTTTAAATATCGTTAAATAAATATTTAACCCTGATATCTCGTAGATTGAAATTTGCTAGCTTATGACATTTGGACGGATTTGTTTTTCATTATTGACTTAAAGAGTATAACTCCATAAAAATATACTCATATTATTTAAGGGATGTAGATGAAAAATATTTTTATTTTACTCACGCTACTTTTAACTGGATGCGGAACTATAGGTGGGTTAGCCAATGGGGCTGGAGAGGTCCTAGAGGGAGCGGCTTACGATGTGCGATCCATTGGGGCAATAATAGCACCATAGGTAAGAGGTTCTTTGATAAACTATTAAACTTCCAAGTGCTTCTCTTCTTTTTATTAATTGCGAGTTCATCAGGTGCAGTTGAAAAATATAACAGAGATAAGTTTGGCCGTTGGAATGATTTAGATGGGAACTGTTTAAATACTAGACATGAATTACTTAAGAAGCATTCTACTATTCCCATAATACTACGTGAAGACGGATGCTTAGTAAAGTTTGGTAGATGGATTGATTTGTATACAGGTGATGTATTTATTAACGCAAGAAACGTTGACATTGATCATCTTGTACCACTTAAGTTCGCTTGGGACCATGGGGCGGTGGAGTGGTCTCAAAAAAAAATGAGATCATTTTATAATAACCCCATGAATTTATTTGTAGTGGGTCGGGAGATTAACCGTAAAAAAAGTGCATTTGGTCCATTAGATTGGTTGCCTCCCAGTAATAGTTTTAAGTGCCCCTATATAATAAAATTTCTACTTATTTCTAATTCCTATGGGTTAAATTTTACTAAAAAACGAACAATTGCATATAATAATTTGAAAAATAAAGTCTGTGAACAATAATTTATTACTATTATCTCTCCTTTTTTAAAATGAGTTACTGGAATGTAGATGAAAAGATACGTGGGCTTGTGAAAAAATGTTAATAAAACTGCAGTTAAAAGTTAATAGAGGACTTAACACATATGGCAGAAATTCGCGCTAAAAACCAACTCTTGAAAAACCTTAAGGGTATCCATCTTTGGCATGCACCAATGTCTAGTTGTTCACAGCGGGTACGCCTCGTACTAGCTGAAACAAAAACAATATATAAAAGTCATGTGATTAATATCGCAAAAGATGAACATGCCACAAAAAGTTACCAGGCTATACACCCGAACGGACTTGTACCTGCTATAATTATAGATGGTCGTTTATTTATTGAATCAATTGATATTATAGAACTATTGCCAGATAACGATTCTGATTTATTATTGCATCGTGATATAAGTCTTTTAAAGAAGGCTGATCAAGCTCAGATGGATTTAAAGTTATTGTCTTTTGAATTTTTATTTAAGAGCGGTCCTCAACAGATCCAAGAACAGTTCGATAAATTCCAAGTTACTCATAAAAATGAACAGTTGAAACAGTTCCGAATTGATTTATCTAATGGATTTGGAAGAGAGAGAATAGAAGAAGCTGTTGCGAGGACGCATGATCATTTTCAAAAATTAGAAGATATTTTGTCAGATGGGAGACAATTTCTTGGAGGAGCTGTCTACTCTTTGAGTGATATGGCTTGGACACCAAATTTCCATCGTTGTAATTTAATGGATTGGCCTTTTGAAAACACACCTTATTTAACAGATTGGTTTAATAGAGTATCAGAGCGTGAAAGTTTTAAAATAGCATTGCTAAGTTGGGAAAATAAAGATGTAATGAAAAGCCTAGAAAACTACACAAGTCAGGGTAAAGTTCTTGGAAGAGATGTTAGAGCTTTCGGAACACTGACTAATTTTTAAATCAAATTGGTTGTTCCGTTTAATAATTAGTACTTAATTGAAGAATTTTAAGTGAAGAGGGTAATATGACAAAGATTAAAAATATACTGTTTATCATGGCTGATCAGCTTAGGTGTGATTACTTATCTTGTTATGGCCATCCTCATTTGAAAACGCCTAATATTGATAAGTTAGCTAGTAAAGGCGTTCGATTTGATCGGGCTTTTGTTCAGTCTCCAGTTTGTGGACCATCGCGAGCTTCTTTTTATACAGGAAGAACTGTTTTTAGTCATGGTTCGACATGGAACAGGGTTCCATTACCAATCGGAGAGCTAACTTTGGGGGACTATTTACGACCGTTAGGTGTGAGAACAGCAGTTGTGGGAAAAACACATATGGAACCTGACCCAGAAGGTATGGCTCGTTTGGGTCTCAACAATAGTACAGAAATAGGTATGGTAATTTCACAACCAGGTTTTGATCCTTATGAACGGGACGATGGACTGCATCCCAATGTTGTTTTGAAAAAGAGAGGTGGAAAGCTGCCATATAATGATTGGTTAAGACAACAGGGCTATGAAGGCGAAAATCCATGGAATGATTATGCTAATTCTGCTGAAGGACCTGATGGTGAGCTTTTATCTGGATGGTATCTGAAAAATTCGAATTTACCTGCAAGGGTTAGGGAAGAGCACTCAGAGACTGCTTATATGACTATGAGGGCGAGAGAGTTTATCCAAGAGACTGGAGAGGTGCCATGGTTATGCCACCTTAGCTATATAAAACCCCATTGGCCATATATGGCGCCAGCTCCCTATCATAACATGTATGGACCAAATACCTTCCAACCAATAATTCGTGATAGTTCTGAAAAAATAAATCCTCATCCCGTGTATAATGCCTTTATGGAAATGGAAGTAAGTCAGACGTTCTCAACAGCAGGTGTCCGTGAGACTGTCCTTCCGGCGTATATGGGAATGATTAAACAAATAGACGATCACCTAGGTAATTTGTTTGGCTGGCTTGAGGAATCAGGAAAGGCAGATGAAACCATGATAGTTGTTACATCTGATCATGGGGATTATTTAGGTGATCATTGGCTTGGAGAAAAAGAATTGTTTCATGAAGTCTCTGTTCGAGTTCCTCTTATCATTTATGATCCAAGACCAGAAGCTAATAAAACCAGAGGCAAGGTTGTATCTGAACTGGTAGAAGCAATTGACTTGGTTCCAACATTTCTTGCAGCTACTGGTGCACCATCAGCCGATCATCGCTTGGAAGGATTATCATTGGAGCCATTGATTCATGGAGAATTTGTAGAGAATTGGAGGAGTGCCGTCTTTTCCGAGATTGATTACTCTTACTATAAAGCAAGAGATATACTTGGAGTAGGGAACTATGATGCACGGGGTTATATGATTCGTACAAATGATTGGAAGTATATATATTTCCGAGGATTTGAGCCCCAGCTTTTTAATTTAAATGATGATCCTAACGAATTTCAAGATTTGGGTAGAGATGTTGATTACGAAGAAATTCGGCGGAATATGCATGCAATCTTGTTGGATCGTTTAACAGGAAGAAAAAATAGAGTAGCTCTGTCTGATGAGGCACTCGAAAATGCCCGTGGAAAAGAAACTTCAGATGGTATACTTATAGGTAAGTGGTGAAAATTTAATTAAAGGAAATAATGGTATGGATGCACATATTGTTGGTTGGGGACATACATCATTTGGCCGTTTAGATGATTCATTAGAGGAATTGATTTCGAAAGCGGCAACTGAAGCTATAGATCATGCCAACCTTGATCCAAAAGATATAGACGGTATTTGGATTGGTCATTATAATGGTGGATTAGTACCAGATGGATTTATTTCTTCGTTGGCATTACAGATTAGTCCTGAATTAAGATTTACCCCGGCAACACGTGTAGAGAATGCCTGTGCATCTGGGTCTGCAGCGGTTTACGCTGCAAGAGACTCTATAAGAGCCGGCACAGCAAAAACTACTCTGGTTATAGGTGTCGAGAAAATGACGGCTAAAGATACTAAGGGTGTAACTGAAGCGTTAATGACTGCTTCATATCAGGAAGAGGAGGGTGGGGTCTCATTTCCTCATATTTTTGCTCGATATGCTGATGCTTACTTTCAAGTAAACGGCGATAAATCTGAGATTTTAGCAAAAATTGCTGTAAAAAATCATACTAACGCTATAAAAAATCCACTTGCACAGATTCAAAAAAATGTGAATTTTGATTTCTGTAATAATATTAGTGATAAAAATCCGATGGTTGCGTCACCATTAAGATTGACAGATTGTTCGCTAATTTCTGATGGCGCCGCGGCAGTCGTCATGGTTTCTGATGATATTTCACATAACTTTGATCGAGCGGTTAGATTTCGTGCAGGTGTTCAAGTAAATGATTTTCTACCAATGTCTAGTCGAGATATTTTAAAGTTTGAGGGCCCAACTGAGGCTTTTAAGAGAGCATTTACTGAAGCTAAGATTAACGTTAATAATCTTGATTTTGCTGAGGTACATGATTGTTTTACTATGGCTGAACTTCTTATCTATGAGGCTATGGGAATAACTAAATCTGGACAAGGATCCAGAGCAATTTCTGAAGGTTTGGTCTACTCTGATGGCATCTTGCCCATTAATCTATCTGGAGGTTTGAAAGCAAAAGGACACCCTGTTGGGGCTACGGGTGTTTCGATGCATGCACTAGTTGCCGCTCAGCTATGTGGGGAGGCGGGTTTGATGCAAAAAGAGGACGCAACTTTAGGTTGTTTGTTTAATATGGGTGGATCAGGCGTTGCGAATTATTGTTCAATTCTTGAGTCTGTGGATAATGGGAACTGATAGAGTATGGTAAAGACAAAAAAAAATATTTTATTTATTATGTACGACCAGCTACGTTTTGATTATCTGAGTTATGCAGGGCACAAAACTTTAAAAACACCAAACTTTGATCGAATTTCTACCTTGGGAGTTAACTTTACTAATACTTATGTGCAATCTCCTGTGTGTGGAGCTAGTAGAATGAGCACCTATACTGGCCGATATGTTTCAAGTCACGGTGCATCTTGGAACAAGTTTCCACTGCGAGTTGGAGAAATCACATTAGGAGATCACCTTAGAAAGCTGGGTATGGATTGTTGGCTATTGGGCAAAACGCATATGGAAGCGGATGACGAGGGTATGGAAAGATTAGGTATTAAAAAAGATAGCTTAATTGGTGTTCGTCAAGCTGAGTGTGGATTCGATCCGTGGGTTCGTGATGATGGTTTATATGGAACAGGACCCAGCGGTGATTATGGCGAGAATGATGGCCCATATAATAGGTATCTGAAATCAAAAGGATATGATGGTGAAAACCCTTGGGCAGATTACGCAAATGGTTCAGTCGAGAGTGGTAAGTTAGCATCAGGTTGGTTTTTAGAGAACTCTGACAAACCAGCCAACATTAATGAACAAGATAGTGAGACCCCTTGGTTGACGAGGGAAGCAATAAAATTTTTGGAAGAGGCTTCTGGGCCCTGGTGTGCTCATGTTAGCTTTATAAAACCACACTGGCCTTACATCGTGCCAGCGCCCTATCACAACATGTACACGAAAGAAGATGTGCAAACATTAATTCGTACTGAGGCAGAAAAAGAAAACCCTCATCCTGTTTATGAGGCATTTTTTAATAATAAAATCGCAAAGACCTTTCAAAATGATGAGGCACGTATAAAAGCAATCATTGCCTATATGGGGTTAATAAAACAATGTGATGACCAGTTAGGTTTAATTCTGGATCACCTTGAAAATACTGGTAAAATTAAAGATACAATTATTGCTCTTACTTCAGATCATGGTGATTATCTGGGGGACCATTGGCTGGGCGAGAAAGACCTTTTCCATGATGTTTCTGTTAAAGTACCTTTAATTTTATATCACCCTGACAGTGAGTTTGATATTAGCCGAGGGACGATCTGTGATGCATTGGTAGAACAGATAGATCTAGCGCCTACATTTGTTGAAATGATAGGTGGTGAAGTACCAATTCATATACTTGAAGGAAAATCTCTTGTCCCACTATTGCGAGGAGAAAGACCTGAAAACTGGCGAGAGTTTGTCATTAGTGAATATGACTATTCCATAACACCAATGCGTAAAGTGCTAGAATTGGAAACCTGGCAGTCCAGACTCTTTATGGTGTTTGATGGTAGGTATAAGCTTATGCACTCTGCTGGGAAACACAGACCGATGTTATTTGATTTATTAGAAGATCCCAATGAATTAAAAGATGTTGGAGATCTTGAAGAATATAATCAGGTAATCGGAGGTCTTTATGAAAAGCTTAGCGAGTGGTCGAGGAGAATGGCTCAAAGGGTAACTATGTCAGAGAATGATATATTAAGAAAAACCGGTGGAGCACTAAAACATGGTATCTTAGTTGGTGTTCACAGAGAGTCGGACTTACCACCTGAAGTTACTGCTAAATATACTGGATTGGCGAGACAAATACACTTTGAAAACCAAGAGGATATAAGGCGACACGCTAAGATCCTATCTAGGAACAATAAAGATCATATCTAATCATTTTTTAAATAGATTTTAAAAAATAGTGCTACTTGATAGTATCTTGATAGCAATATGTTGATCTCTGTGGGGATTAGGTTCGGGCTGTGATATTTTAGAGAATGGTATAGTGTTATTACCTCTCACTAGTATATTGTATGACGCCTTAAAATGATGTTTGGTGACTTTAAAATTAAATTTTTAAAAGTATTAAAGTAGGTTTTATTTTTGTACGGTGAATTTTTCGCTTTTCAGAATGGTTTCTATAGATTAGTTTACGAACATATTTACAAAATGAGGTTTACAGTAATGAAAACTAGATTAGCTATTATACTTACCGCAGCAACACTTTTAGGTGGGTGTGCATCAATTCAAGACTCCTATGTCAATCCAATGAATTGGTTTGGAACATCGGCTTCTAATTAATAAAATAAAGACTTTTATAATATCAAAAAAAAGTACTGGGGTTTTTATCCTCAGTACTTTTAACTTTTTAAGCTAGGACGCTCAACCAATACCATAAAGTAAACACGGACAGTGTGGTGGAAAATAGGACTGAGGTTGCAGCAATTTTTGTTCCTGTATTGTACATATTAGCGAAGATATAGGCATTCAAGCCGGGAGCCATTGCTGCAGTTAGCACCACGGCTCGAATTGAATTTTTATCTAATTGATTATAATCGGCCAAATAATAACCTAAACTTGGTTTCATTAGTAGCGCTATTAATGCAATTACTAATACTGGCAGAATATCACCATTTACTTTGTAACGAGCTAAAACTCCACCGAGACCGAATATCGCCGTTGGTATTGCTGCTTTAATGATTATATCAATCGCACTATTAATAGTTGTAGGTATAATAATTTCTAAAATATTTATTAAAATCCCTAATAAAATGCTTAAAACTAGAATATTATTGAAAATTCCCTTTATAGCTTTGCCTACCGTTGAACTTAACCCGTTTCCGCGACCTTTCACAAACTCCATGAAAACTATGCCTGTCATATAGCAAAACGGAGTATTCAAAGCAATTATAGCATAGTTTGGTCCTAATGAGTTTGTACCATACGCTTGTTCCATTATTGGTAGACCCAACATAAGGGAGTTAGAATAAAGACAACAAAAACCTATTACGACACTCTTTTCGAGAGAGTATTTTAAAAGAGATCGAGATATTAATATTCCTAAAAAAAATCCTATTAGTGAGGGGATAAAATAAGAAACTATCAATAGAAAGTTAAAGTAGTTACCTATTTCGATATTTACCATTGCGTTAAATAATAAACAAGGAATTGCAAATTTCTGAGTAAATAACATTACTCCATCTACTGCACTTGAGGGTAACCATTTAAGTTTAGCAGAGGTAAAGCCCACTCCAATTATTAAGAAAACTGGTAGTAGTACGTTAATTAGAGCACTCACTTAGATATCCAGTTCAATGCGCATCCCGTCAAAGGCGGGTCGAACATTGTTAGGCAACTCTGCACATAAAGTTTCGTAGTCCATATCTATATGCATGTTTGTCAGAACAGCATTTTTAGGAGCTAGTTCTTCAATCCACTTAAGTGTTTTTTCAAGGTGAGTATGGGACGGGTGAGGAGTTCTACGAAGGGCGTCAATAATTAGATAATCAAGGTTTTTTAGTGCAGCCCAACTTTCGTCATATAATTCAAAAACATCTGGGATATATGCAAAATTCCCTACTCTGAAACCTAGGCTATCAATTGACCCATGATTAACTTTAAATGGTTTGATATCAACTAACCCAGCAGGACCACCTATTTGGAATGGACCGTTTAATGAATTCATTATTAGTATTGGGGGATATGGCGAGGCCTCTGGCTTTATAAATGCATAGCCAAACCTATCTAAAAGATTAGCTTTTGTTTGATCATCAGCCCAGATATTTATCCGTTCCTTCATATTGAAGACTACCATTCTTAGGTCATCAATACCATTCATATGGTCTGCATGAAAGTGTGTGTATAAAACTCCGTCAAGGCGTGTTACATCTTCACTTAATAGTTGTTCCCTCAGATCTGGCGATGTATCGACGAGTATCGTGGTTGTTTTATCGTTTATCGTTTTTTCAATTAAAAGGGAACATCGGCGTCTTCTGTTTTTTGAGTTTTGAGGATCACAGGCTCCCCAATGGCCACCTATTCTTGGCACGCCCCCAGATGAACCAGATCCCAAGACTGTAAAACAAATTTTTTCCATTAGGGAACCTTACTGAATAAGCGATTAAAATTTGATTGTGTTTGGTAAGAAAACTCAGAATAGTCTAATCCAAATATTTCTGCGCCGACTTTTGCTGTGTGAACAGAATAACTGGGTTCGTTTCTTTTGCCACGAAAAGGTGGAGGAGCGAGGTAAGGAGAATCTGTTTCGACAAGTACTCTATCGATTGGAACAGAAGAGAATAATTTCCTTAACTCTGTACTTTTAGGAAATGTAATAATTCCAGACATGGAAAGGTAGAAACCTAAATCCAAAGCAGTTTTTGCAAGCTCAACTCCAGAAGAAAAACAGTGCATAACACATTCAAAGGGTCCATTTTTATGCTCTGAACTAAGTATTTCAGACATATCGTGATCAGCACCACGAGAATGTATAATCAATGGTAAGTTTGATAGCCGAGCTGCTTCTATATGATTTAGTAAACTTTCCTTTTGAATGTCAGCAGTCTCACTGGTGTAATGATAATCTAGGCCTGTCTCTCCGATTCCTACAAATTTTGAATGATTAGTGAGCTCTAAAAGCTGTGATACTGTAACTAATGGATTAGTAGCCGCATTCATTGGGTGAGTGCCAGCAGCATAAAAAACGGATGGGTACTTTTCCGCAATAGCCCGAACTAGAGCCTCTTCGCTTAATTTTGTACAGATAGTTATCATTTTTGTTACCCCAGCCTCTAACGCTCTATTAATAATTTCGTCGAGGTCGTCTTGAAAGTCATTAAAATCTAAATGACAGTGGCTATCTGTGATTTCTATCTTGGTCATGTAGAATTTCTTACTCTTAATTATTGGGACGTTTCATTCATCTTAAATAGCGTATCTAGGATCAATGTGCCGGGGTCAATATTAACGGTTATTGCATAGTTTATTTTCTTTCTGAGTTCTCCCACTAAATCTGCCCAACTTTTTGCATGCTCATTGGTATTTGATACTTTAGTTAAAATAATTTTTTCATTTTGGATTAATTCTTCAGATAATTGTCCTAAGCCTGAATAAGCAAGACGTGAAATCACTAACTCTATAAGTTCTACTATAATATTGAGGATTTGGTCATCACCTTTTTTTGCTGCCCGTTCGCTGAGAGCCAAGGCTAAATTTCCATTCAGATTTGGAAAAGTTTCTACTATTTCAACTATAGATTTATATATGCTTAAAGCATTATAATTTGATAGGCGAATAGCGTTTCCAACAGAACCATCAGATAAATTTATTAGTCCTTCGCTTAAGGTGTCTATATCTATTTTAGAAGTGTTTAAAGCTTTATACATATCTTTTGAGTTAAGTTTTTGACATCGAAGTTCAATACATCGAGACTTTATTGTAGGAAGTAATGCTGCAGGTCGATGGCTAATTAGTAAGAAAACACAATCTTTAGGGGGTTCTTCTAAGGATTTTAAAAGGGCATTAGCTGAACTGTTATTTAAATCATCAACACTATCGATGATAATAACCCGTCTTTTTTTGTCCGTACTTGAAAGTGCAAAAAAATGATTTAACTTACGCACTTGATCTACTGTTATGTTGTTCCGAAATCGTTTTTTTTCTTCATCGTAAAGTCTTCGGAGTAAAAATAAATTAGGTTCACTTAATGCTCGTAGCCTTGGATTTATTGGGTGTGAATAGTCAATATCTAACGAACTTGATGGAGTTTCTAATTTAAATAATTCATTTGAACTATTAGATTGGTTAGAAAATAAAAACCTAGCTATTCTCCATGCAAGGGTAGCCTTCCCAATACCGTTGCTGCCACTAATTAACCAAGCGTGATGCAAGTTATTATTATTAAATGCGTTCAAAAACCTTTGTTCAGCAAGGTTTTGCCCAAAAATCTCTAAAGTTTCTCTGGGGTGACAGGCGTCTGGTTGTTTATCTGATTGGGGTAACTCTAAATCAATCATTTAAAATATTATTAACAATGTTTAGTATTTCTAAACTTATTTGCTGCGGTGTATTAGAGCCATCAATGATATGGCACCTTTGAGGGAAGCTATTTTTGAGATCCAAAAAACCATTTCGCAGTTTTAACTGAAACTCTAAACCAAAGTCCTCAAAACGATCTTCTCCTGAGCCACGAGCTAACCCTCTATATAAGGCCTGTTTAGGGTCCATATCTATGATAAACGTTAAATCTGGCTCTTTACTGATCATAAGGTTATGTAGTTTATCAACTGTATGACGTAAGTCACCCCTTGTTACACCTTGATAGACCCGAGTGCTGTCGACATATCTGTCGGAAATTACAATTTTACCTTCTTGTAGGCTAGGTTCTATTGTTTTTTCAAGATGGTCTCTTCTTGCTGCTGTGAACAGTAACATCTCTGTTTCAGGAGACCATCTACTAGGGTCACCTTCCACAAGCAACTTTCGTATAATTTCAGCCCCAGAAGATCCTCCTGGTTCACGAGTTAATATATTATCAACACCATTTTTTTTTAACGATGAGGCCAGTGCTTTTGCTTGCGTAGATTTCCCAGAGCCGTCAATGCCCTCAAAAGTTATAAACATGCCACTTTTCATTGAAATATTTTTGAAATTTTAGTTACCAGTAGTTTACCTAAGATTTCTGCTGAAGCCTTAAACCTTCCCCAAAAGTTTCCCTCAGTTACTGTTTCTCCAGCAACTATAGGAAAGCTTTTATCTGCTAGTTCTGGAATACTAACTATTAATTCAGCTATCTTAGTTCCAGCAGCTATTGGTGCTTTGATTGGACTCGAATATACTAACTGAGTTGAAATATTTTCCTTTTCAAGAACAGGTGCAAGAACATCAATATCTGACTGAACAACCATGTTTACATTTTTTGACGAACCCAACCAAACGGCTGCTTCACCAACTATCTCACCTTTTTCTGCTAATTTAACTGTTGTGAACTGTCTAAACGCCCATGTTGCCATTCTTTTAGCTTCTCTTGCCCTTAGAGAGTCAGATCGAAGCCCTGAAATAATAAAGATTATTCTACGATCTCCCTGGACTGCTGATCCGACAAGTCCGTAACCAGACTCTCTAGTATGACCTGTTTTTAGTCCATCAGCACCAATATTCATTTTTAATAAAGGGTTTCTGTTAAAACGATTATCTGGGGCTCTATTCTTAAACCTGAATTCGTTCTCTGCAAAGTAGCTATAATATTGAGGGAACACTGAAATTAATCGATCAGCTAAGATTGAAAGATCGCGTACCGACATTTTATGATTTATAGAAGGCATACCATTTGAGTTTTCAAACGTAGAGTTTTTCATTCCTAAAGATTTTGCTCGTTTAGTCATCATTTTAGCAAAGCCAATTTCAGTTCCGTCAGGGGAGAGTGCTTCAGCTAATACGGCACTTGCATCATTTCCAGAAAGTACAACTACACCCCTTATGAGCTCCTCTACAGTTACTGTGTCTTGGGTGGTAAGGAACATAGTGGAACCACCATACTTTTCAGCATGCTTTGAAACTGGCAATGTGTCATCTAACCTTAGTCTGCCATCTTCTAAAGCTTCAAAAACCATGTTTAAGGTCATTAGTTTTGACATTGAGGCTGGAGGTAATGCAAGATCAGCATTTTTTTGCATCAATATAAGCTTTGAGTTTGTATCTAAAATTATTGCTGATTTAGCAACAGTTTCAAATGCAATACTATTATTAGTGAATATAATTATAAAAAAACCTGATAGAATAGTTCTTAGTTTAAATAGCATTCAGAGGTTTCCTTATACTTCGATTTAAATACTAATAATTTAATCATTTGAAGCTCGCAAGCTAACATTAATAAATATTATTATACTATAGCATAAGGTAGTAAGTAAAAAAATAACTAACTTTTAAATAAACTTTTAATTTCACCCTTTAAGAATCGAAAATCTAAGGTTAAAAGGTGCGCCAGTCGGAGGAGTGGCAGAGTGGTTGAATGCACCGGTCTTGAAAACCGACGAAGGTGAAAGTCTTCCCAGGGTTCGAATCCCTGCTCCTCCGCCATTCAATGTTCTTAAGGTATTGATTTTATTATATAAATTAATTTTATAATTAAATTGTCCCCTATTTTGTCCCCTAAGTTAAATTTATCTAAGTTCAGAAAAATCTTATCTTTTGATACGGTTTAATTTTTTGATAGGGGTTACTGAGCTCAGTCTAGACCATTTAAACGCGCAGGGCTCACCCCCAGGGACCCGGAACCAAGTGTCGCGCGCCTTGCACTTCGGGCACTTAGTACTGGTGTGGTGGATTCACTGGGGGAGGGTTTTGTTCTTCATTTGTAACTGGCACTGTTAATAGTCAAGCGTGAGTCTTGTACACTATTGTTTAGCTTTTTCGGGTGCTAAATAGTATGGGTGTCAATGCTAGACTCGAGATGCTTTAAACTGTGCCTGACAGCACCGTTGCATCTATTTGTGCAACTTTTTGTTTGAATTTTGCGGCCATTTGTTGTGCGTCTCTAAGCACTTTCCCTTGGTCCAGTGTTTGTGGGCAACGGTTTTTGACAACCCATTTTCCATCAATCATGACGTCTAAAACATCCGTAGCAATTCCAGAAAATACAAGAGTTGCATAGACATCGTAAATGGGATTATGACGCGGGTCTTGTAGAGAAACTCGAATGAGATCAGCTTTTTTCCCTGTTTCGATTGAACCGACTTGATCGCCCAAGCCTAGCACTTTAGCACCTTCAATAGTCGCCATTTTTATCAAATCACGTGCTGGCAAGCACTTTCTACTTTTACCAAGAATTTTTGCAAACATGGATGCAGGCGCGAGCTGCGCGAATATGTCCAGTGTATTACCGCTCATTGGGCCATCACTGGCTAAGCCAACTGAAATACCACTATGTCGCATTGCCTCTACTGGAGCGATACCTCTTCCAGCTTTTGCGTTGGACCGGGGGTTGTGCGCGACTCCAATTTTGCGTTCTCCTAGGATTCTGATCTCTTCAGAATTCAATTCAAGACAGTGCGCCATTATTGCGCCTGGTTGCAAAATGCCTGATTTGTCTGCCAACTCGACCGGCCGCATTTTGTAGTTTTTTTCACACCATTCCATTTCTGTTTTCATCTCGGCAAGGTGCATTTGAATCTTTACTTCAGGATAGGTTTCTACGTATTTTGCGACCCGCTCCATGATCTTTTTACCAGTTGAATATGGGGCATGGGGAGCAATTGAAGCAGTTATGCGAGTATTTCCGTAAAATTCATTACGTAGATCGTCAACAATTGCGAAACCTTCATCGAATGTGCTATGGTCTGGAGGGTTGAAGTCAGCTAATGATTGTCCAACTATGCCTCGCATTCCAGATAAGTCGAGCACTCGACCAATTTCGTACTCGAACCAGTACATATCGGCGACAGTGGTGACGCCACCCAACATCATTTCCAAAGCAGCCAGATTTGCACCTATCCGAACAACTTCTGGCGTGATTGCTTCTCTTTCTAAAGGTAAGATGTATCGAAACAAACGGTCGTCGACGTCCTCACCTAGTCCACGAAACAATGTCATTGGCATATGACAGTGCGTGTTTATCATTCCTGGCATTATGAGATCACCGTTCATATCGATAACTACATCGGCCGATTTGTAGACTTCGGGTATCTCGTTTTGTCCAACTACCAAAATCATCTCGTCCTCAAGAACAAGCCAGCCACAAAGATACTCATCAAATGTATCATTCATAGTTAGTACACGAGCATTATGAAGGAGTGTTTGCATGCTGTTTAGTTATCCAATTTAGATTTGCGGGGCTGATAGGTACTAGTCACTGAAGAACAATGCAAGAGGCTTGACAAAATTTTCAAAATATTTATCAATAATTTATGAAAATTATATATATTACATATATAAGATTTAAGAAGATTTGTTTGACAAATCGAAGAAGAACTTTCTGCAATCTTAGCGCGTCGAATCGACAAGATGAGCACTATCCAACACCAAGCTCCGCGGGAATGCGCTTTTCTTTCGCTACTCGCTTGAGCCAATTTTGTAATAATCTAAACCAAAATCTAACTTAGGAGTTAACATGAAATACCTTATAGTTTTAAGTATGGTTCTCCACCTGACGACAGGTGCAGCCCAAGCCGCAGATAAGAAATTGACGATATCAGTATACGCATTTGCGCAGGACGCCTTTAAAAAAGTGCTTTACGACCCATTTGAAAAAATCTGCGGTTGTGAGCTTGTAATTGAGACAGGCAACAGTGTTGAGCGAATGGCTAAGATCGAAGCCAACGCGGCTAAACCGGTCGTTGATATGGCGGTTATGTCGTCCCACGACGCGCTTGCTCTTGCCCGCAAAGGGCTGCTGCAATCGTTGGATGTGTCAAAAATACCGAGCCACGCAGACCTCTATAAATCTGCTCAAAATCCAATTGGTGACAATATGGCGGTTGGTTATGGCTTCTATGCGACATCCATAGTTTACCGCTCAGATCTGGTTCAGATCGATAGTTGGGCGGATTTACTTTCTGATAAAGTGAAAGGTCGTGTCGCTTTGCCAAATATCACTGGCACCCAAGGACCGCTGGCACTGCACATGTTGAGTAAGGCGTTGGGCCACGAGGGTATGGATTTCACGAAAACGATCGATGCTATTGGTGATAAGAAAGATGACATTGTCACATTCTACGGCCGATCATCACAGCTTGCCCAATTAATGCTACAGGAAGAAGTCATTGCAGCGCCCGTAGGTCGTTTTGCATGGAGCCGTTTTTCCGGAGCAGCGCTTCCCTTCAAATGGGCGGAGCCGAAAGAAGGGCAGACTGGTGGTATGAATGTTATGTTGATGACTAAGGGTAACGGCAATGAGGAGTTGGCATACCAATTCATGGATTATTGGCTTTCAAATGAAGTGCAAACCCGCATTGCAGAGATGAAACTGGATAGCCCTGCAAATTCAACAGTAGTAGTGAGTCCTGAAATTGCTGAGAGCTTGACTTATGGAGCAGAGCTTATCAACTCTTTGAGTATGCTTGATTCTGGCGCAATCATCGACAATCGTGATGCGTGGGTCGAGCGTTGGAACGAAAAAGTTTTGAACTAAAGCCTTAATACCGGTGCTGCTTTTTGTGGCATCGGTTATCGAAAACGGAGTTTATAGATGTTCCAAAACCGCAACGAAGGATTGGCGCTTGCGTTACCAGCAGCTGTGTTCACTGGGCTGCTTTTCCTTTTACCAGTTGGGATATTGCTATCTGAACCCTTTCAAGTTGACGGCCAATGGTCGATTCAAGGTTATGTCGATTTTGCTTTCAAACCTCTGAATCAGGTTGTGTTTATTCGCACTCTTAAACTCGGTTTTCTGGTAGCATTTACAAGTGCCATCATCGGGTACGCTTGTGCGTTTTGCATTATAAATCTTGATGGGAAACACCGTGGTAGAGTTTTTGGAATGGTGATGCTTCCATTAATGATATCTCCTGTTGCACGTACTTATGCGTGGATTGTGATTTTAGGACGCACTGGAATCGTCAATGATACAATCATTGGTCTTGGATTAAGTGATACCCCTATTCGCTTACTGTTTACTGAGACGGCAGTCTTTCTTGGATTACTTCAACTATTTTTACCATTGATGATAATTTCACTTGTAAGCTCTATGGAGAACCTCCCTAAAGACGCAGTGTCGGCGGCCCGTGTGCTGGGGGCTAACTGGTTCCAAGTTTTTATGCGGATCATCCTTCCTTTGACGAAAGATGGGTTAGTTTTAGGTGGTACGCTTGTTTTTACCGGATCACTTACGGCCTACATCACCCCAGCTATATTGGGTGGTTCTAAAGTGCTTATGCTGGAAACGCTACTATATCAGCGTGTGAATGTTGCAAATGATTTTGTATCTGCCGGTATTATTGCTACAATTCTTATATTAATGAGTTTTGGAGCAAATATATTGCTCAAACGGGTAGCTGGGACGAGGTCATAAAATGACTAGCACTTGGATTTCACGTATGATTATCTTTATCACGCTGGCTTTTCTAATTGGGCCATTCTTCATTATCGTCGCGGCAGGCTTATCTGCGGGTGACTTTTTGGCCTTTCCACCAGAAGGTCTTTCCCTAAAGTGGTATATCAAAGTCTTTGAAGTTGAGAGCTTTCGCGAGAGCTTCGCGTTGTCGATGTTTCTCGCTGTATTTGGAACGATCACTGCACTTTTTCTTGGGGTTCCCGCCGCTTACGCTCTAAGTCGCTATAATATCCCCTACGGTGAAACAATTAAAACGGTAGTCGCTGCACCGATTATTGTTCCTGGTATCATCGTGGGTCTTGCACTATTACGATATTTGGTTGTGCCGCTAAACCTTACCATAACGCTGGCTCTTTTTCTTGCCCATACTGCCCTTGTTCTCCCCTATGCGGTTCGTGTCGTGTCTTCCAGTTTGAATAACTTGCGCAGCGACATGGAAGAGGCGGCGGTTCTTCTGGGCTGCAGCCGGATAGGCGCTTTCATTCGAGTCGTATTGCCCAATATTCAAAGTGGCGTTCTGGCTGCATTCATTTTGGGTTTCGTCACAAGCTTCAATCAAGTTCCAGTTTCTCTTTTCTTATCAGGGCCTGGGGTGAGAACGCTACCCATCGATATGCTCTCTTACATGGAAATCACTTACGACCCATCCGTTGCGGCGTTATCGGCGTTGCTTGCACTAATGTCCGTCATCATAATTTTTGTTGCTGAAAAATTTTTAGGGTTTTCCCGATATGTCTAATTCGTTCGTCTCTCTGCAAAACGTGTCGTTGGCTTACGGTAAAACTGTGGCAGTTTCCAACCTTGATCTTAATGTTCGGAAGGGGGAGTTGATTGCTTTGTTGGGTCCATCTGGTTGTGGAAAGACAACCACTATGCGGGCTATCGCGGGTCTCATGTCGCTGCATAGCGGCAGCATCTCAATTGATGGGGTCGACATGAGTCGTACACCCGCAAACAAACGTGGTATTGGTTTAGTGTTTCAGTCTTATGCTCTGTTCCCGCATCTCAATGCATTCGAGAATGTGGCATTTGGCCTGCGAATTAAGAAATTTTCCACGCCAGAGATCGCAACCCGGGTGGGTAAAGGATTGACGATGGTTGGCTTGTCTCACTTAGCTGAACGCAAGCCTCAGGAAATGTCTGGTGGGCAACAACAAAGATTATCGCTTGCACGTTCACTTGTAATGGAACCAAAGGTTCTATTACTTGACGAGCCACTATCTAATCTGGATGCCCGATTGCGCCTTGAAATGCGCACTGAGTTACAGCGTGTGCAACGTGATACGGGTATCACTATGATTTTCGTAACGCACGACCAATCAGAGGCATTGGCTTTGGCAGATAGGATTGTACTGATGAAGAATGGAGTCATTGAACAACTTGGTACACCGGATGACCTGTACAACCGTCCAGCAACAGCATTCGCTGCTGATTTTTATTCTGTCGGATAAGCCCACATAAGTACGGGTAATGGACCATCTTTGGCTTTGTCATAACCTGCTGGAGTATATAAAACAGCTGTTAAGTCAACACCATCTTTTCTTTTGTACTTAATGACTTCCTTATTTACTGCCATTAATTCCGGTTGTGGATGAGGGAATTTCGTTATCGCAGTAAGTGTTTCTTTCTTAAGGTCTCGAATAAAATAGTTAGGGGGTTCTTTTTCTGACTCGCGCAGCGTTATGATCTTGTCTCCTTTTTTGGAAATCACATCAATTGTACGCTCATAATTTGGCGCCTCAGACCTAAAAAGTATTTCTTGTTTTTTAGTCTTCAAGTTGAATTTGCTTAAGTATGGTCTATCGCCTTCAGCAGATCCCCCCGTACTTCTCATGTACAAATTATCCTTGTCCGTTTTAAGCACATTCCATCCATAGTCGTTTTTAACAAACATTGGATTTCCAGGATCATTGTACCGGTCGCTAGTATTTCGATTAATCAACACCTGTCCTTCACCACTTGGATTAGAAGGGTTAATTAATGTCCTTCGGTCCATCCTATTGGCCCACCAGCGTTGGTTAAGAATTGCCCTATTATCGTCTATCCAATTAATTGAGGAATACCTCAATGAGGTAGTAGCCAATTTTTGTGGGGCTGACATGAAAGGAGCGGCTTGCATATAAACATGATCTCTTTGCTCTGTTTTAAGCTTAGGGTCTCCCTCGTCAGCAGCTTCAGCCCAATAAAGCGTGTTTGGCCTGTCTGCCCTCCAGTTCATGCTTCTTCTGCCGAGTCGCGCTGCATCGAATCCATTTGGCCTTACTTCATCAAGTGGAATTTCTCCCATTAGCTTCATGAGTTTTCCATTAGAGGCACTCCAGACTTCGTATTTAAAAGGGAAACGCCCGCCAGGAACCAAATAAGAAAA
>ENA-OWPI01001082-OWPI01001082.1-marine-metagenome-genome-assembly--contig:-NODE-1082-length-32265-cov-4.100690_pt1 | contig 32265 bp, 33 predicted proteins | sample MGYA00238138_ERZ651775 | MGnify/ENA primary metagenome ERZ651775 (study PRJEB26906, sample SAMN06265043) | marine metagenome | isolation source: Helgoland LTER site | place: Germany:Helgoland, sampling...
TGCTTTTCCGGCTTTACGCACAACGTCAAGTGCTTCGAACACCGTATCGACCGCTGTGGGTGAAAGGCCAAGGCTTGGTTCATCCAGCAAAATAATGTCTGGGTTTGCCATCAAGCTTCTTGCAATGGCGAGTTGTTGTTGTTGCCCACCAGAAAGCAAACCTGCCTTGCGACCTTGAAATTCTTCCAAGATTGGGAAAAGTGTGAATACTTCCGCGAAGGCTTCGGGTATTCCTGTTTTCTCGCGTCTTCCAACGAGTCCGAGTTTCAAATTATTAAGCACACTAAGTTCAGAAAAAATATGTCGTCCCTCTGGGACTAATGCCACACCCTGTCGAACTACTTTTTCTGGTGGTAACCCCGCAACATCGATACCGTTAATGCGCACAGTGCCGGTACGCGCGGTAGCTCCCATGATCCCCAGTAAAGTTGAAGATTTGCCTGCACCGTTGGGTCCAATAAGCCCAATAGCCTCGCCGGCTTTAACTTCAAGGTCGACCCCGCGCACTGCGGGAACACCTTGATAGGAAACACAAAGGTTCTCAACCTGCAACCCGATCTCATGAGTGGGCACTGCCACTCCTTCCCAGATAGGCCTCGGCTAGTTCGTCACTTGAACGAACTTCCTCGGGAGTGCCTTCAAGCAACGTTTTTCCTTCGACAAGTACGTGGATGCGATCACAAATGGACAAAATGAGTTTCACATTGTGATCAATGAGCAAAATACCTAAGCCACGATCGCGCAAGTGACGAATATTGTCTGCGAAATCCCCGATTTCTCCTTCGTTGAGACCTGCGGCTGGTTCATCGAGTAATACAAAATCAGGTTCTAGAGCTAAGGCTCGAGCTACGCCTACGAGTCGCTCCAAACCATGGGGGAGAGAGTGTGCGGCATGGTCTGCAATGTCATGAATGTGGAATTCAGTCAGCAGGTTTTCGGCTCGGTCTCGGGCCTGGTGGGCGCTAGCTCCCGCGCCTAGTGCGGCCGCTTCCAAGTTGTCACGCACGGTTAGCCCGCTAAAAAGGTGCCCTTGTTGAAATGTTCGTGCAAGACCCTGACGAGCACGCTTATGGGGCTTCACAGTGGTGACGTTTATTCCGTTCAAAGCGATACTGCCCGTATTCGGGTAGTCGTATCCACTGATGATATTGACGAGGGTTGACTTGCCTGCGCCATTGGGCCCAATCAGGCCAAGGACTTGACCAGGGATGATTTCCAGACTCACGTCAGTCAGCGCTTTTACACCCGCAAACGCACGGTTCACCCCGGTCACTTTAAGTGACCGGGGTGAGCTCGCGTTATTCATTCGAACTAGTCATTCGAGTTTCTCTTTCGCACTGCTAATGGTTTCCGCCTTCGCTTCTAGCTTGTTGCGAAAGTCAGTTTTTCTGGTGTGCGGTCTTCGATCCACACTAACTTGCCATCTTGTACGTCAAGGACAGCCATTGGCCGCTCAACATTGATATGCAGTCCTGGTGAGAAGGAAGTTGGTCCAGCCAAGGTTGGAACTCCATTGAATGCCTCCATAGCTGCAGTCATTTTGTCACCATCCCAGCTGCCGGCTTCTGCGTACGCTGCAAGGATTGCTTGCAAAGTTGCCGGACCTGTCACGAACCCACCGACGTCTGGTGCTGCTCCATACAGTGCTTCATACGCTGCTGCGTATTCGTTGACTGCGGGATCTGGATCGTCACCATTTTTGGCGGCGTAAGTGACTACGTAGTAGTCCTTAAGTCCTGGGATTGCTGGAGTCCAGAAGTCCCCGTCCATGCCGAAGCCGGAGATGATAGGAGCATCTACGCCACCGTCACGGATTTCCTTTGCAACCTGTGATCCACCTGGGTTGTAACCACAGTTGACAATCACGTCAGGCGCTGGTCCTGCCGCAACCTTGGAAACGGTTTCCTTGACGGAATCGCCCTGCACGTAGTCGTAGCTGGCAAGCACCTCTCCACCAAGCTCAGTGAATCGTGTGTCAAAGATTTCACATTGGTTTTGGGTGTACTTGATAGAAGTGTCACGCATGAGAACAGCTGTTTTCCAGCCCTTTTCAGTTGCGAATTCAGCCATAATGGTGGATTCACCAGGTGTACCCGAGCCAAGGGAGAATCCGTTAGGAAGTCCGCCGTCGGGACCGTAGATCGGGTCACCGATGCATGGTGCAAGGTTCAAAATATTTTTGCCTTCGGCAACAAGTGCAGCTGGGGCCGAAACGTCGTAGTCGCAAGTGACAATAAGAACGTTTGCGCCTGCGCCAATTACTTCTTCAGCAGCGGATGCATAGCGTTCAAACTTGGTCTCGGTGTCAATGTACTCAACAACAATTGGCTGACCATTTACCCCGCCTGCGGCGTTGACTTTGTCAACCTCCATGAGGAGGGCATTGCGCGCAGGGGTATCAATTGGACCCATGAAGCCGCTGGCAGCCTGAACAATTCCAAGGACGAGTGGCTCACCCTCAACGACAACTTCTTCACTTGTTTCCGTCGTCGTTTCAGTGGCTGTTTCTGCGGCTGTTGTTTCAGCAGCGGTGTCCCCATCCGAGGACACGCATGCGGTAAGAACGAGTGACATTGCACCAAGTCCTACCGCGATTTTTGTGAGACTACGCCTCATTTAACCTCCCAGATAATGCAGGATCGCCCTGCTCATACTTTCCGTAGAAGACCGGATGGGGCAAAGTTTGCCTTTTGATCACAGATCTTGCAAGCGCTTTAGGCAACTTGTTACACGAATGTAGTATTTCATTGCTGAATAGCTTGGACCTGAGCAATCATTGATGCCACTTCTGCTTCCGAAATACCAAGTGGTGCGGGTTTTCCTTGTGATTCAACGCTGGTCCAGGCAAGTTGGACCGAAGTTGCCAAGTGAGTTGTCAAATGTCGCACAGCGGCGAGTGAATCGCCTTCTGACACTGAAGTAAGTAAGGCGTGGTGCTCGATTCCACGTTGATCCAGGGTTTCAATCTGAGCCAGTGCTCCCACCCTGTATCTCTCAGAGTTCCGCCAGGCGGGCAAGATGCTTCGAAGCAACCAGTTTTTCTGTGATGCCTCATAAATTGCGAAATGGAACCGCTCGTGTGCCGCCCGGCTCTTGACTAGGTCACCTTCTTGTTGGGCATGCTCTTGCTCGACCAACGCTTGGCTGGCTTTTGCAAAGTCGTCTTGTGTGAACCTTTTTGCTGCCTCGGACACTGCAATGGATTCCAGGTAGACCCGACTGAAATAAGTATCTTGCAAGTCTTCAATGGACATCGCGCGAACGCGTGCCCCCTTTCTTGGTTCAATTTCCACCAAGTCGAGTGCTGCTAATTGCCTCAATGCTTCACGAACCGGCATCATGCTCAGTCCAAGCTGATCCGAGATCTCTTGTAATCGCAATGTCTTTCCCGGTGGGATCCGACCGTCGACAATTGCGTCGAGTAATACCCGGGTTACCGCCTGGGAAGCAGTTTCGACTTGCACACCTTCAAGCACAAATGGCCCTTTCTGGTCATTACCTCTGAGGAAACCTAACCTATTGTGATCGTCTTCGCTGCTACTTCAAAGTGTTGTGTACTTTCCAAGAGTGCTCTTGTTTCTGCACTCCATGGGGCAGCACCCGCCGTGGTGCTTGACGCATTAACAACCACGTAACTCGCCTTAGCTGCCGTTTGCCCGCCATCATGTGTAACGTGCATATCAAATGTGCAGGAGGTCTTCCCCACTTTGGCGACGCTCACCGTGACTTCAATTTCTTCACCAAAGTACAGTCGGGCTGAGTAGTCAATCTCAATGTGGACGCGGGGAATACGATCAATGAGGTCGGCAGGGAATTCCAGCAAATGAAGTAGGTCATGCTCGGTTTCCTCTAACCAGCGAAACGCCGCTGAAAAGTGATTGTGTCCGGCGGCGTCGGTTTCATTCCACGCAACCCTGCGGTGGACTGTTATCGAAGCCACAGGTGATCTCCCCATTCATTGATATCTGATCTAAAAACGAATCCTAACAAGAAACTTCACATTTGGGGCATGTCCTGCAAACTAAAGCAGAATGCCTTCGCTATTTTTGACCAATCGGTGCCCCACTCTTGTATATAAATGCGTTCTGAGGAGAATTCATGTCATTCGGTCAAGCAATTAGGTCAGCATTCCAAAACTAGGCGGTATTCAGCGGTCGGTCTACTCGACCCGCATTCTGGTACTTCTATCTATTCACAATCATTGTTGCGATCGGTTTCTCAATTATTCAAAGTGCCCTGGGAGACGGCGGACTCGGCAGTTTCGTAGGAATCCTCTACCTAATTTGGAGTATCGCCCTCATTCTCCCCAACCTTGGCCTGGCCGTGCGACGACTACACGACATTGACCGCACCGGCTGGTGGATCCTAATTGCATTCGTTCCGCTCGTTGGAGTGATAGTCCTGATCGTGTTCTGGGCCACCCCCGGAACACAGGGCGACAACAAGCATGGAGCACCTGCAATCGCATAAACGAATTTATTGAAAAATATTAGGCCCGCGCTGGTTACAGTACGGGCCTAATATCTGCCAAAACATAGTCAAGAAGTGCTCGGCCGTGATCTGAAGCGGTCACAATGTCTGCACTGTGTAAGTCAACTCCATTAAATGCCTGCAGTCGTAGCACGTCACCGTGGCGCAATTGATTCGGAAAAATTCCCGCAAAAGAAAATGATGACTCGCCAACAGACTCGTTCAAGACTTTTTCTGTTTCGGGTAGGTCAAGTGGTAAGTCGAGGTAGACCGCATCCCTGCCTTCATTGACCATCAATGTTATTCGGGCTCGTTCAACAGCGTCAGCGAAATCTGCCCCGGGCCTAGTCACGTGAATTACCGCTGAATTATGGTCCGCTTTTTCTTCGATTGTGAAGTGGGTTTCTGCTGGCAGAACTACGCCCGTTGGCGATTCCGCAATTGCGGCATGCAGACCGGAAGCATCGAGAATCCTCTGAACTATCTCTCGGTATTTTTCTGGGACAAACATTTCCCGGAAATCACCATTGTTTAACTTCAAATAGAACAGGACAACAGACTCACGGTGTGGATCCGAATGTAACGCGGCGTTGTTGACAACCGAGTCAGGGATCCAACCCAGAAGAATCCCAGTTTCGTGCGCACCAAGTTTTATGTTAGCTTTTTGGCTGTAAGGGTGAGCGGCTGTGGCTTCACTGAAGATTCCGAGGTAACCAGCCTCAGTGGCCCATTGAGACCCGAAGTGTTTGAGTTTTTCAAAAAGGTGATTGCCGCGCGCGGCATCGCGCACAACTGCCACCCCTGCGTGAACTACCCGTTCGGCACTTTCCTCGACCATGAGTGCCATGTGGCCCAAGATTGTTCCGTCGGCCAATTGCCCAATTGTGCTACGCAAGGTGTTGTTGCGAATTCGCTCGGCGATCGTGTGGGGTTCATACACCCATTCCGCGTCGTATGAATCACCGTAAGACTCCCGAATTAGGTCAACAAGCACCTCAGATTCATGTGCTTCAAGGAACCGAATAGTGATTTCGAGTTCATCAGACATTACTCAAGTATTCCTAGCATGCATTCGAGCATATAAAAGGGGCCGCCCACTGGGAGCGACCCCTTTTACAACGAACTATAAGAAGGAACTAGTCAATAGGACTAATTGAGGGCCGTAGTGGTGGGTGGACCAAATCGATTGTCACCTTCCGTGCCTGGTGTTACAAAGAAAATAAGTAACACGATCCCACCGAAAGGAATGAAATTGATTAGCCACCACGCGCCCGAGTGATTTGCATCATGTAAACGTCGCCATTGAAGACCGAGTATCGGGAGTAGAAAGATCAGCCAGACGACTGCCAAGATGAAGAAAGGCACGCCAGTTATAGTCACAGATCCCTCACCATTCGCGTCTGTCGTATTAAGCCCACCGAAGAGCCCTAAAAGCACAACTAAAACGACATAAACAACGGCCATAAAGAGTACAAACCACCAAAATTCTGATCGACTAGCGCGGCCGTTGAATTTGGCATAATTCGAGAAACCTGATTTTATCGCTTCCATATATGACATGAATGATCCTCCTGCGTAGGTAAAAGGGCTTGAACTGTCTCCTAACCCCGAGACTACCTGTAAATGAGTACCAAACCGGAACATTATTATTAAACGGAGATGTTTCGCACCACAGCCCGATTCGTGAGCGAGCGCGTTGGATCCTTGTGGCGCACGGGTTTAGATTAAGCGAAATGCAAAAGGGGCCGCCCACTGGGAGCGACCCCTTTTCACACTAGCTATGAGAAAACTAATTGTTAGTCAGCTGAAACAACAAATTCCACATTGGCGCTTACACCTGGGTGCACGTCAACTGTTGCTTTGTGATTTCCGACTGTTTTAATAGCGCTGGCCAAGTGCACCTTGCGCTTATCAATTGAAATATTGCCAGCTGACTTAACCGCTGCTGCAACGTCCGCTGTGGTGATTGAACCGAAAAGTTTGCCGGTCGCGCCAGCTTTGGCAGGAACAACAATCACCATTGATTCAAGGGTCTGCTTAATTTCATTGGCGTGGTCGCGGTCACGAACCTCGCGCACCTTGCGGGCACGCTTGATTTGAACAACCTGCTTTTCGCCGCCACGGGTCCATGCAATTGCGAAGCCACGTGGAAGCAAGAAGTTACGACCGTAACCGTCCTTCACTTCAACAATGTCTCCAGCAGTTCCAAGACCACTGACTTCCTGGGTGAGGATAAGTTTCATTATTTGTCTCCAGTTTCCGTGTTAATTAGCGAGTAGCCGCTGAGTAGGGAAGAAGTGCCATTTCACGGGCGTTCTTCACTGCCATGGCTACGTCGCGCTGGTGCTGGGTGCAGTTGCCTGTTACCCGGCGAGCGCGAATCTTGCCGCGATCGGAAATGAATTTGCGAAGCAGGTTGACGTCTTTGTAGTCAAGACCTTTTACTTCTTTCTTGCAGAAAGCGCAGGCCTTAGCCTTCACCATCTTGTTCTTGTCCAACATTTGTTGGCGCTTGTTCTCGCGTGCCATTGTGTTAACTCCTTGAAGTTATTAGTGAAAATTTATGTGATTAAAAGGGTGGTTCGTCAAAGTTTGCCGCGGGTGCATTCGTCGCCCAGGGGTCGTCCGCTGGTGCGGAAGAACCGCCACCAGAGCTGCCACCGGAGTTAAATCCACCGTCGGAGCGTTGAACTCGGTTGACCTTGGCTGTTGCATATCGCAATGCGGGACCAACGTCTTCAACTTCAACTTCCATTACCGTTCGCTTTTCGCCCTCGCGGGTTTCATAGGAACGCTGCTTCAATTTGCCTGAAACGATTACGCGAGTTCCCTTTGTCAGAGACTCGGCAACATTCTCGGCGTATTGACGCCACACGCTGCACCGCAAGTAGGTCGGATCCCCGTCTTTCCATTCATTGGTTGTCTTGTCCAAATACCGTGAATTGGTAGCAATGGTGAATGAAGCAACAGCTGCACCGCTTGGGGTGAAACGCAGTTCGGGATCGTTGGTCATGTTGCCAACAACCGTCACGTTGATGTCCCCGGCCGCCATTAGGAAACCTTCTCCGGTGTTGACCAGTTGGGGCGAATCACCTTGGTGCGAACGATCGCTTCGTTGAGGGAGAGTTGACGGTCAAGCTCGGCAACTGCTTCGGGGGTCGAGGTCATCTCGATTACCACGTAGTAGCCATCGGTCTTGTGGTTGATTTCATAGGTGAAGCGACGCTTGCCCCAGAAATCAAATTTGTCAATTGAACCGCCGTCGGCCTTGATCACGTTAAGGAACGTTTCAAGACTGGGGGTAATTGTTTTTTCTTCAAGTTCAGAGTCCAGAATGACCATGACTTCGTATTTACGCATGTATTAACCCACCTCCTTCGGACTAAACGGCCACGGCATTTCCGTGACAGGAGGATTAATGCGTGCTCAGACTAGCCGCAACCAGCTCCAACTCCACAACAGGTCGCTATTCCAGGGTTACCGGTGAGATTCCTAACGACTGCGCAACCTGTGATTGCACCTTGTCGAAAGTCAAGATTTGGTTGCATGCAGCTGCCATTGCAGAGGCAAGATGGAGGCTGTCCAAGGTTCGCAGTTGAGTCCTCGCGGCAATTTCCGCTGCGTTTTCGACTATTTCAGGTGAAACTTCCACGAGCACCATGCTGGAAAGGTCTCGCTTAAGTAATGTGCCAGCCATCACACCTTCAATCGAACTGACGTACCGTCCAATTACCCGGCGCACCTCAACGATCGTGAGAACCGATGTTATTGGGGCTTGTACAGATTCCAGATATGAATTTGTTATTTGGGATTGAATTTCCGTTACATATCGTTTTGCCAGCGCACTGCTGTCAATGTAGACGCTCACTCGTCTCCACGATCCTCATTGATCAGGTCCCACGTGGTAACCCCCTCGGGCAACACCCCGAGTCCCCCAAGCACAGCGTTAAGGGGAGGAAGTGGTCCCCAACTGGTGGGTTGCCTGATCCAGCCCTCACGAATCCCCTTGGCAATCTCGGGTGTGAATTCAATGGATGAATCAATCGGGGTGATTCGTGCAACGGGTTTGCCATGATCGGTGATCACGAACTCTTCACCGCTTTGAACCCGACGCAAATACTCGGACAGATGCGCCTTAGCCTCACGAACCCCGATCTCCATGTAGTCACATTAACATGAAAGTGTAACCACATTGCTTGTTCCACAGCTTTGGTTTTCCGTCAATGGGCCCCCAGATCGCAAATCGTTCTATACATATATATGCGTCGAATTAAAGATGCTCTTATGAGCCAACTCCACACCAAAGCCAATCGGTACCGAAATTGGTACCATCTATTTATGAGCATGAACCTACGCCTCTCGGAATCCTTAGCCAAAAGCCTCAAAGCGCTTTCCAAGGAAACCGGCAAGTCCCAACAGGAACTAGCCCGTGAAGCGATCGCGGAGTACGTGACCCACTACAAGCTGCTGCGTTTCCCGCCTGAGATTCGACACATGATCATCCCAGCGGAGCGTGAATTCGGGGAGTTCTATTCCGAGAATCCTGTGACCTTGCCCCCCGGTGTGACTTCAGATGAAATCATGCGGGATCTACGAAAAGACCGATTGTGAAAAAGATTGAGCAGCAGATTTGCTACTTGGATTCCAATGTCCTAATTAGTCGGATATCTCCCGAGCGCAGGTCTGATCTGATCGCGCACTACTTGCAGCAAGGACGTCTCCAAGGATTTACTTTCTTTAGCAGCGTCCTTGCTTCACTTGAAGTAAGCCGGTTTCTGCACCGAACCAACACACCCGAACGGACCCAGAAGCAATTTCAAGAACATAAGACTGATGCCCTTGCAGGGACTGAGTTGGTAAGACTAAATTCACAAATGCTCACGAGTGCTTCGACTTTCACTTTCCCGCATCTTGGATCCCTCGACTCGATTCATCTTGGTACCGCACAAGCAATAGGGGCTTCCCACTTCCTGACTAACGACAAACAACTCCTACGCGCATGTGAAGAAGTCGGACTCGCGACCAGTTTCTAAACAGAATCTCTCGCTGTCGCTGACGGTGTTTCGCCAAAAGAAAATAGGGCTAACCCCTCACTTGTCCAGTTAGGCTTGAATCGCTAACTTCATTTCCTCATATTCCCAACATGAAGACGTTCAGGATCGCAATAACCAGCCTTGTTCTCTCCGTTGCCCTGATACCACCCGTGGCAACGGCTCAGCCCACTGCGCGAGCTACCAGCAAATCACTGCCTGTTGTTTCCATGTGTCTAGGTGCCGGTCAAAGCGGTGACCTGTCGTATCTGAGTGTGACGTCCCGCAAACCATCAACGATCATCGTTGCTTGTCCAGACGGTGGAGATGACGATCCACAAGGGGACACTTCCGATACGTACCTCAGCGATATCACGTGGAAGAAGTGGAATAAGAAAACCGCCGTTGGCAAAGGAACTTTAAATCTTCCGGTCACTCAATGCATCTACACGTCCCCAGCTGACGGGACACCCAGTGACGTGCAGACCATGTGCTCAACCTCCGGGGACGTAGGCAACGTCACCGTCATGAAAAAATTCGATGCCAGAATTGTGCTAACAGCACCCAAGAAGTTCAAAAAGAATAAGCGGGAATTCACAAAAGTTGGGCTGACATTTACCAATGGCGGACCCGATGGAAAGACCTCTGCAAAGTACGTTCCGCCTCGAAAAGCCAGTGAGTAGTCAACAAAGCAGTTCGGGCTAGGGCTAACCCCTCAATACCGCTAATTTGCTTCAAAAAACTTTCGCTAATAAAAATTTTCATGCATGGTGGCTAAATGAAACACAAGTTTGCGATTGGCACCTTGCTCTGCGGCGTCTTAATCATGCCCATTTCAGTCCCGAGTGCCCAAGCAGCAGATCCAGCTGAAGTGACCTTCACCACGGATGGAAACTGGACTGTCCCCACTGGCGTAGAAATCGTTGAGGTCAATATTTCAGGTGGAGTGGGAGGCAGCGGTGGTAGAAACTCAAGTGACCGCCCAATGACGCGACGAGTAGTACTCAATGATTGATCTACCCAACATAATAAACACATGACTCTGCGTTGCCTTGTCGTTGATGACGACGACTTCTCGCGAACGACGGTTGCCGCAGCAATCGCGGGCGGTCAGATCGAAGTTGTCGCAGTAGTCGGAACAGCATCGGAAGCTATTGGATTAGATGTTGCCAATATTGACGTAGCTGTTCTAGATCTTGATTTGGGTGAAGGACCCAATGGGATCGATTTGGCGCACGGTCTACGTAAACTAAATCCAACTATTGGCATTGTGTTGCTCACATCGTTCAGTGACCCAAGGCTTTTCGCCGCGAGTGTGAAAGAACTCCCTACCTCGAGTGCCTATGTAGTTAAGCAGTCGTTGAAAGATATTCGAATTCTGACCACCGCCATAGTGGCTAGTTCTGAAATATCGCAAGAACAGAGTGAATCAGAAGTGCCGCGAGTTCCCCTCTCCGACAGTCAAGTCGAGACTCTGCGGCTTCTTGCTTACGGGCTCTCGAATTCAGAAATTGCGAGGGTCCGAGTTGTAACCGAGAAGTCTGTCGAGCAGGCCGTTAAGCGAGCAGCTACCGCACTCGATATCGAAATTGATCCAACGGCGAATCAACGGGTTGCGCTCGCCCGTGCATTCTTTTCGCTCACCGGTGCGACACGACACCCTCACCTGCACCGCTAAATTTCATGCAATCAATTCGGCTGTGGAGCCACCACATGGTGCTGGGAAAGACTGTGGGGGAACGAATCGGTGGACGCTGGGCTATTTCACTTATTTTCTATGTACTGAACCTGCCCATTAACTTCGTGACTATCGGATCCAACATGAGCGGGGGCATGGAAGGAAACATTGGTAGTTGGTTCTTCATTTGGGCGGCCGGATACTCACTGTTCGGCGTGATACTTCTCCTTGCCAACTTCACGCTCTTTCGCAATCGCAGGGTGCACGCAGTCCCCATTGCCTGGGTCGTCGCCCTCGGCGCTATCGCTGGTGGTTCACGTGGTGCTCTTGTCGGATTCATGTCTGACGCGCTGAGCGTTTCAGGCGGTGGCCCTGAACTCATCGCGGTGCGCCTTGTGACCGGGGCAATTCTTGGAGCAATTTTCATTCCAATCGGTGCACTAATAATTTCCGTTGTTGCGACCTACTTCACCGACCGATCGAAACTCGTTAATCAACTGACCCAGATTCGGGTGGATCGAATGCGGATTGATGGTGAGACCCAGGTCTTGCGTGAAACACTCTTAACCGAGGCGAGTGAGCAGATAACTAGCGCTGCGAGCGCTCGAACCGTGAGCCACCAAGTGTGGGCAAACACACCCCAATCAACGAAAGCCCGGGTTCCTTGGTTCACCGTTATTCGCACAGCCGTCTTTCACAACCCCTACCCCGGAGTGATCGTTGCGGTGTTGTGGTCACTGAGCGCCCTCGGGAGTTTGATTCCAGCAATCGGATTCACCCGAGGAATAGCCCAGGTGGTCTTCTCTGCCATCGCTATCTGGGGCATTTACAGTCTTGCTTCTCGGGTTTCATTTTCCAGTAGTTTCGTTAGCCTCATATTTTTTGTTTCAACGATGGCCATCACGGTGATCGTTACCGGTCCGGTTGCATCGATAATTTTCGACAACCGTCCAGCGAATGCGGCCTTCGGACTAATCGTGGCAAACTCTATTTGGATACCGACACTCACCATTTTTGTCAGCATCTTCCGTGGAGCCCTCGCCTCCGCCGAAGAAATAGTCTTGGACTTGAATGATCAAATTAAAGACGAGGAAATCAATACCCGGGCAGCTGGCAACGAGCTAGTGAAAACCCAGCAAGAAGTAGCCGAAGCGATTCACGGCATGGCCTCACGCATTCACACCTCGCAAGCACTCACGAGTGCAGCACAACACTTGAACTTTGACAACTTACTCACAACACCCGACACACATCAATTTCCGCAGGAAATAATCGAGTCAGCCTTGACGCCCTGGACGGGTTTAATCGAAATTGACAGTTTTATCTCTACGGTTTCATGTGATGCAAAGTATGCCCGTGACGTTAAACGGGTAATCGCTGAAGGAATCGCAAACGCTTACCGCCATGGTGGTGCAACTTCATGCATCGTCTCCGTAACCCAGACACACACTTCGCTATTGGTCCAGGTAGTAGACAACGGAACTGGCTTACCAGAGAAATATTCCCCTGGTCTTGGATCAGCTGTTTTCGAATCTGTCTGTGGTTCGGAGTGGCGATTAGAAGGCAACGCCGGCAAAGGTTGCACTCTGAGGGCCACCGTGTCGCTCGAGCATTAGGTTTTCCGCGCGGGCATCTCTGCTTGGAACGTGACCGCTGTCGCTACAAGTTGTAAGGTCTTGGTGAATTTCCAAGGCGATCAGGTTGACGTCAACGTCTCCGACAACGGAGTTGGACTCCCAACGAATTTCACACCTGGACTTGGTTCGGTCATCCTTGAATCAATTTGTGGTGAAAACTGGTCATTAACAAGTTCCCCAAGTGGGGGTTGCACTCTTACCGCCACAGTCTCCCTAGAGCATTAGTCCTTCCGTATTCGCAAGTAGACCCAGGTGCGACTCGCCGAATACATTAATTTGAGCGTTTACGTTTTAATCTAATAATTATGACCACCACGACAAAGACAAGAATCAAGCCGACAAGTGCGGTGACGTATGGGTACTCAAAGAAAAGCAGGTAAATGGCGCTACCCAATACACTCTCTAACCAACTTGGTGTCGCCACCTCCGTAATCACTTCATCAATGGAAAATATAGACCCGGCTTGGGTGCACCAGGCGGTTGGTCCGATCAGCACGCCCTCAACGGTGTACCGGCCGTCTTCGAATTTGGTGGTGACCCGCTGGTCAGATTCGGTGAGAATGCCGGTGCGGGTTTGGTGGATGATCTGTCCGCCATCTGCTAGATAGGTGAACGTAATAATCGGGTAGTCACCTTCGGGTGTGCGGCGCGGTGGCGTGATGTGGAAACCGAGAACCGCCTTGATCTCTTCCGGTGTTGCACTAGCGGGAGCGTCCCCAAGTTTGGCGAACGCTTCGTCTGTTGGGGCCCAAATTGTTTTGTCGGAGAGTCCAGGGCCGGTCAGGATCTGGTAACCCTCAGGATCAAACTCGCTGAGGTATTTAAGGAAAACATCGTGTTCACCGGTAGCGCTAAGTACATCCACCGCACTAAGGCCAGCATTGGTTCGATTTTTCATGTGGCCCCACCTTTTCCTGTCATGGCAGCCATTACGAACTCGAGTGGACCTTGTTTAAAGCGTCGCATCCATAACCATGCAAAGACAGTCAGTACTGCCCAGCATGCGATACCTGCGAGGACAACCGGAAACGCTCCCCACTGGCCAAAGTAGCCGAGCCCATAAGCGCTAAAGACGAAGGACATTAATGCTGATTCACCTATGTAGACGGTGAGCGACATCTGTCCGGCAGGAGTCAGAAAAGACAAGAACAACGGCCTTCGATGGATGAGCAGTGCGATGCTTCCGATATATCCTGCGGTCAAGATCGGAGCCGTGGTGAAGCCAAGTGCGAGACCGAAAGCTCCACCCGGTGAGAAGGAATTGCCAGTTGCAACGGCACCGATCTGCATTCCGGCGGCCACTGCCTGCAAGGGCAGACCGATAGCCCAACCCCATCGAGCTAGTTTGCGCCACAGATCGACGTGAGATTCAGGATCAGCCAGAAGTTTCACTCGTGAGGCACGCAGCCCGAGTACAAATGCGGCGAAAGCCATTGGGCCTTGTAAGAGAAAGACCCAGAGCAGGGTGGAGGGTAAGGCTTCGAGCCGAGCTATGGCTGCTTCCGCAAAGGTTCCTGTGCTCAGGGCAGATTCCAATCCTCCGGATTCAGAAAAATCATCAGGGAATGCGGCAGCCAAGGACGCAACTACCAGCATCAAGAGCACGGCAACTGTGATCGCCGCGATGGTCCAGCGCTTCAAAGCTCGGTCGGAACTACGTGAGACCGTGAAAAGCAGAAGCCCGAAAATCGAATATGTGATCAGAATGTCCCCGATAAAGAAGAACACCGCGTGGGCTAAGCCGAATAGGAATAGCGCCAGCATCCGACGCAGATACCGGCGGCGATTCGGCTTACTGTTGTCGCGCAAGATGAAAGAGGCGCTGTAACCGAATAGAAACGAGAAAAGAAGATAGAACTTCCCTTGGGCAAAGGTGGTAACCAGCAGTGCGGTGAGACGGTTCGCAACTCCGTCAACGGACTCTGCCGTGAACCCGTAGGCACTGATGCCCAGGAATGCCGCGTTAACGACAACGATCCCTAGGAGCGCGATTCCGCGAAGTTGATCGGGCAGCACTTGCCTCGTTTTTACACCTGACATAGCTTGAACCTACCCAAAAAGTGAACATAAATGTTAACTTATGAACATGGTGATCAAAAATGAGCATATCTTGGACGTGGCAGCATTGGTGCTGTCCAAGCGTCCCGATGCCACTTTGCAATCAATCGCTGCGGCGGCTGGAGTCAGTCGGACCACCATTTTCAACAAGTTCCCCACGCGCGACGATCTCCTCGAAGCACTGGCCGCAGACGCATTGCAACGAATCGGTTCGGTCATGGCGCTTGTTCCGGACGGTAAACCAAGTGATGTCGCGGCAGTCATGATCGAGGTCACCCGAGGCCTGATTCCCTTGGAACCACGAACCGCATTCCTGCGCGCCGCACCCCATCGAACCGATTTGGATTCCATGTGGGCGCAGGCAGCGACACCTCTCGCCATCTACATTGGAACGGCGCAGGCCTATGGCTTGTTGCGCAGGGATCATTCAGTTCGCTGGCTAACAGCCTCCTACATCGGGTTGCTATTTGCCGCATGGGATGAAATCTTAGAAGGAGAGTTGGGCACTGCTCAAGCAGCGAGATTGATCGTTGAGTCTTGGATGACCGGGGCATCGCCAAAATGAAACTCTACGGACCCAGAAGACCAAGAGGCACCACAGCAAGTCCATCACGTGGAAGCATTTTGGAAGCTTCACCTTGCAGAAGTTTCTTGTTTCGTCATTCTTGTCAGGCGGGCAGCAAGCCCCGGGGCTGCCAGGAAGTGTTGGGGGTGTCTGACACCAAGTGCTGACTTTTGTTGGCAAGGAAAAATTCAAGAGTTCGGTCAAGCTTCGAATCTTTCCCCACAAAGCGCTCGTCGTAGTCATGGACGCGTAGGCGCGAAACTGCCACAACAGTTGCAGGCTTTCTATATTTGGAGCCGGGAGACCCCCCACATGTCCGGCACGTACTGCCATTCGTTAAGACCAAAATATTCCATTTCTGGGATCATCAATGAACCGTTCAATAGAATCCACGGGGCGCAATAGGCTTTCCATGTGCGCATTGCTACGTGGAACGTCAATTCTGTAGGTGCCCGGATTGATCGGGTCGTCGAATGGTTGGAGAGTGCCCAACCTGATGTTGTGGCTTTGCAGGAACTCAAATGCACCGACGAAGCCTTTCCTCACGTGCCTATTCAAGCGGCTGGGTACGAGGCAGTCACCCATGGAACCGGTCGGTGGAATGGAGTTGCGATTCTGACTCGAGTTGGTGTAACCGATGTTGTTCGTGGATTGGTTGGTCAGCCGGAATTTGAAGGTGCTGCAGAGCCTCGCGCAATAGGCGCAACATGTAATGGTGTTCGAGTCTGGAGTTTGTATTGCCCCAACGGTCGCGAACCGGGACATGATCACTACAACTACAAACTTGACTGGTTCAAAGCCCTCAACACCACAATTGCCGGGGATCTCGCCCAATATCCCGAACTCCCCCTCGCCTACATCGGTGACTACAACATCGCTCCAACGGACGCGGACGTGTGGGATATCGAAAAATTTGTTGACTCAACCCACGTCACCGCTGCCGAGCGAGCCGCTTTAACCGACATCCAAGAATTGGGTTTAACCGAGGTAATACCACGCTCACTCAAAGGTGAGCCCTACACATTTTGGGATTACCGCAATGGATCCTTCCACCGTGGCTGGGGAATGCGGATCGACCTGGTCTACGGAAATCAGGCTTTCACTTCGCTAGTGTCTGACGCCTACGTTGACCGCGATGCGCGCAAAGGGAAGGGTGCCTCCGACCATGCACCGGTTGTTGTCGATCTTGATCTGCCATGAAAATTCAGATTCACGGTTATTTCTTGATTGAGTAACGGTTGCTCTGCAATCTGAACCGTTAGGGCTTTCTTGCCGCAGGGAAGATTCAAAGTTCCCACGGCTAGGCGCCTAGGCATAGGCTAATCAGATGCAAGAAATAATCCGGTGCTCCAGTGTTGGGCGCGAAGAGTGAGCCTTGAAGTTCGCCGGATCAGTAGTGAGCAGCACTGTGACTACTTAGATGGCGTGATCACTTCACACTCCACTTCTATTTCCTTCTTGCAGTTACCTTCATGGGGCAAAGTGAAAGTTGGTTGGCGCCCAGAGTCTGTTGGTTGGTTTCGTGAATCCACCCTCGTTGGTGTTGCCTTGATTCTGTATCGACCTGTCCCTAAACTCCCTTCGCGATCCTTGGCCTACATTCCTGAGGGCCCGGTCATTGATTGGGAAAGTGACCAACTCGATTCGTGGCTTTCACCGCTGATCGCGCACGTAAAAGGTCGCGGTGCATTTCAATTAAAGATGGGCCCGCCCGTTGCCATCAAACAATGGGACGCGCAAACAATCAAAAGTGCAATCGGTGAAATCTCACTGCTGGGAGATGTTCCGAGTGACCGCGAATTTTCACTTGGTGACTCAGTGATCAAGTCCATGCGTTCACTTGGATTCGTACAAGAGGAAAACGTTGGTGCTGGTTTCGGTGACGTACAACCACGTTATGTTTTTCAAGTACCACTTGCCGGTCGGAGTGAAGCCGAAGTATTCGCCGGCTTCAACCAGCAGTGGCGCCGTAATGTTCGCAAGGCTGAAAAGGCCGGCGTTGAAATTTCAACTGGCACGCACGATGACCTGGCTGCCTTTCACCAGGTTTATGTTGAGACCGCTTCACGTGATGGATTCACACCCCGAGGTTTGGTCTACTTCCAACGCATGTGGGATGCACTAGGTGATTATTTCACTTTGCATGTTGCGCGTCATGACGGTCATGTTGCTGCTGCGACAATCATGATCACCGTTGGCGCGCATGCTTGGTACTCCTACGGTGCCTCCACCACCGCCGATCGTGATGTTCGTCCTTCGAATGCATTGCAGTGGTCCATGATCAAGACTGCACGTGAATCGGGTTGTTCGGTATATGACCTACGCGGTATTTCCAACACCTTGGACAAATCAGATCACCTCTTTGGCTTGGTGTCTTTCAAACTGGGTTCGGGTGGCTACGCCCAGGAATACGTCGGCGAGTGGGACTACGTCACTCGCAAGGGTTGGGCGAAGGCTTTTTCGCTCTACCAGCGGCGAGGCTAGTCACCGATTCGGTGTGATCCTGACATGATGCACGAGTGTCTTTCACCCTCCATATACATGGCGAGAAATGGCAAACCCACCTGCAATCCGTAGTCAAGGCTGTCACTAGCGCCAGTGGAAGCTCTCCCGTTCCGGTGATCAAAGGAAACGGCTACGGACTCGGGCAGGAACTCCTGGCTGCGACGGCAATGGACCTTGGTGCCGACACGATTGCAGTCGGTACTGTCTTTGAAATTGAATCCGTCGTCAGTATCACCCAAGGCGACATAGTTGTTTTGCAACCATTTGATCCTCGTGATTCGGGGGCGGCCGCCAAGTGGTGGGAAATCGGTGAAAAGTTTTACTCCGGTCGAATCATTCGCACTGTCTCAAATCTTGAAGCACTGATTGAACTCGCGACAGGTGCCGGTGGGGTAAGGGTGATCCTGGAAGCTCGAAGCTCAATGCTTCGCTTCGGTTTCACCGAGCCCGAACTCGTCGGAGCCCTAGCTAACTCTGAGATTCGAAGTGCCCTAGCAGCTGGGCGGATTTTTATTGAAGGCCTTTCCGTCCATCTCCCAATCGAGCGCAGCGCTCTTGACTCCCATGCCGTTGAGGTGATGCGGTGGGCCGGGTTATGGGAGGCTGAAACCGCGGTGTGGGAGGGGTATTCACCACCAGCTCCGCTCATTTGGGTGTCGCACTGCACCGATTCAGAACTTGCCACCATTCGTCAGAGCGTGAGTGAATTAATCGTGCGCATGCGCGTTGGAACGCGACTCTGGTTGGGTGATCGTTCGGCACTTTCAGCTTATGGAACAGTGTTGGCAGTTCACCCAGTGGCTGAAGGCGTCAAAGTTGGTTACCGCCAGCGCAGTGCCGGCAAGAACGCAACCCTGGTCGTTGTCAGCGGTGGCACAGCCAACGGAATCGGCCTCTCGGCACCTTCCCCCACAAGTTCACTTCGCCAGCGAGTCACCTCTTTCGGTATTGGCGCTCTCGATGCAACCGGCCGCGCGATGTCCCCGTTTAAGATCGGCGGGAAACAGCGCTGGTTTGCTGAGCCGCCGCACCAACATGTATCAATGTTGTGGTTGAACAACGAATCGGTGCTGCCCCAAATCGGGGATCACATCAGTGCTGAGATTCGGTTCACAACTACGCGGTTTGACTCCATTTCAATCTCGTAATACGTAACCAATGATCCATATCCGTCGTCCAAAGGCCTCGCACACACGAAATTCTTCACGAGCACGATTTTCATTGCGGGAATTACCTACAGCACGTTCGTAACCAGTTAATGTGCGGGTAATGTGCGGGAAATTTTGCCTATTACTTGTGACTAAGCCCTTACATTTGTGATAGCTGGAACCTTTATGGACTCCTTCGACCCACTTGTCATGTCAAATCCCTCGACAGATCGTCAAAGTTCGCCCATGGCCTCGCTTTGGCGACGCAGTATGTGAGCAGTATGTGCGCAGTATGTGAACTGTGCGGATTGGATACAAAAGCTACGAGGGACTTACCCATTCGACTCCCTAAAACGCCCTTAAAATCCGCACAGTTTGTACAGCACTCAACAATTACTCAACTAATTCCGTTGGAGTCTGACTTGGCTCTCACGTCGCGGATCACCATGACCGCAAAATAGATGGTTGCGGCAATGTGAACGAAAGTGGCTGCGGCGTACCACTGCGGGGTGAGTGTTTTGGAGTCGGTGATTCCGTAGCCGGCGAGGAACCACCAGATTGCGGCGAAGTAGATCACTTCACCGAACTGCCAGATCAGAAAGTCGCGCCAGTTCGGACGGGCCAAGACTGCAAGCGGAACAAGCCACAGAACGTACTGGGGTGAGTAGACCTTATTAGTAACCACAAAAGCGGCGAGGATCAAGAACGAGATCTGGGCAATACTTGGGGTTGTTGGCGTCTTCTTAACCAGAATTGCGATTGCAATGAGTAGTAGTGCGAAAAGTGCTGTTGACGCAACATTGAGCAGGCTCTCCGGGATAGTGGGTAACCCGATTTGAGTTATCGCATACCAGAACGAGCCGAAGTCAATTGCCCTGCCGAAATTGAATGTGTAGAAAGTAACCCAACCCTCGAAGTTTGCGATTGCAAAAGGAATGTTGACTGCAAGGAAGGTCGTGACCGTTGCAATGAGCATGCTCAAGGTTGGACGCCAAGTTTTTGTCCGCCAGGCAAGCAGAACAAAACCCAAGAGAAGAAATACTGGGTAAAACTTTGAAGCAATTGCTAAACCTAGGAAGATTCCTGTGAGTGTTGCTCTGTCTTTAGACCACGCCAGGAAAGCCAATGACACGAGCGCGATAGGAATCAAGTCCCAGTTAATAGTTGCCGCAAGGATCATGGTCGGTGCGAACACGATCATGGCTGCTCGCCACGGGTCTTTTGGCTTTGTCAGTGCCGTTGCAATAACCGTGATCACAAAAGGGATGAACAGCAGTGCGACGTTTACGTCGAAAAAGGCGCGGTAACCATCAGGGTAAAGACCCGAAACAAGGCCCGTGAGTAGTGTCGCGATATACATGAAGACACCGGTGCCAACCGGGTACTCCAAGTAGATTCCATTTGCCCCCGCCTGGACATAGGGAATTATTCCTTCGGCGAATCCTCGATCGACGTACAACGCTGGGATATCTGAGTAGCACAAATGCATATAGCGCTTCGGATCAACCCAACCGTCCACCACACAGGAAAAGTCGAGCAAATAACCAAACATGTAGGTCAATGCGGCCAAGATGATCAACACGTAGATGGGTGGCAGCAAGGTATAGGGTCTGGCTGCGAGTTTGCCGAAAGACCCACCCAGCCGCTCGCTCACTCACCAATAATGCCTCAGTATCCCTATTCAGTGGCGACTGACATGTTGAAGCATGAGCTCTCACCAATCCCTGGTAAGCGAATCTTGGCGGGCCTAGTCATTGCTAGACCGTTGGTCTCCGACTAATCGGGGCGACCCTCATCAACTGGTTCATCTGTTGGTGCCGGTTCAGGTCCGAATTCATTGGTTGCAGTTGGTTCCGGTACTACCGGTTGATTTGAATCGGTAACTACTGGGTCTGAGCCCGTGTTTTCCGGACCGAACTCGGTAACTATTTCCGGGATAGGGCAACCAAATGGAATCTCTTCAAGGTCGGTCTCAATAAAGTCCGGGCATTCAATTGGTGTCAGCGCGTTCTCCGGTGGTGCGGGGAATTCAGCAACAGGCTTCTTTTTGAGCGCATCCTTCATAAATGCGCTCCAGATTGACGCGGGGAATGATCCACCCGTGACGGTCTTTAGTCCACCGGTGCCCGACATGGAAATGGGAAGTCCGGCCGAGTCCTCTTTTGCCATGAGGACAGCAGCTGAAATCTGCGGGGTGTAGCCGGCGAACCAAGCGCTCTTATTGTCATCAGTTGTGCCCGTTTTTGCAGCAGCCGGACGATCAATTGACAGAGCCGAGGTCGCTGTTCCATTCGTTACCGTTTTATAGAGGGCATAGGTGACCGTGTTTGCCACATCGCTGCTGAAGGCTGCGACCAGTGTCGGTTCGTATTGGTAGAGCAACCCACCATTTGATCCGAATACCTGCTTAACGAAAGTCGTGCTACTGCTTTTTCCTTCATTAGCAAAAGTTGCATAAGCGTTAGCCATGTCAAGACCGGAAGGCGATGCCGTACCAAGAACAAAAGTCAGGTCGGGCGATTCAAGATTTAAACCAGGGGTGGTGTCAGGAACACCAGCGGCAAGTGCTGCGTCAACAACACTTCCCACACCAATGTCCGCGGTCAGTTCAACGTAAGCAGAGTTGATGCTCTTCTCGGTTGACTGCAGGAGGGACACGACCCCGTAGGAATTGTTGCCGTAGTTGTTGAACGTATAACCGTTGACCGTTGCGGGTGAGTTTCCATTCCACAGTGAATTCAGTTGAACACCTTGGTCAACCGCAGCCGCGAGAGCGAAAGGTTTAAAAGTTGAACCGGCTTGGGCGAATTGTTGGGTGGCGTTGTTGATCTGGTCGGCAATGAAGTTTTTTCCGCCATACATTGCGAGCACCTCACCCGTACCCGGTTTGACCGCCGCAAGCCCAATTCGCAATCCTTCGGTTCCTGATTTAGGTCCTTGGTCTTTGACGGCGCGTTGGGCCGCGCGTTGCGCACGTCTTACAAATGAACTGACGATCTTGAGTCCGCCACGCTGGATCTCTTCTTGGTCGTAGCCCTGTGCGATTAGTTGCTGCTCAACCGCGGTGAGGAGAAATCCGACTTGGCCACCTAGACGATCTTTTTGTTTGAATGGCACTATGTCCGGGAATGTTGACGCATCGCGTTGGGCTTGGGTGATCTCACCCATCTCAACCATGGAGTCCAAAACGTATGCCCATCGGGCTTTCAGTCCACTGAGGTTTTCTTCTGGGCTAAGGCCCGATGGCGACTTGATCACGGAGGCAAGAACTGCGCCTTCATTGAAGTTGAGCTCATTGACCGATTTGCCGAAGTAGGCGATTGACGCTGCTTCAATTCCATTGGCATTGCGACCAAAATAGATTGTGTTGAGGTAATCCTCGAGGATCTGTTCTTTTGAAATAGCGGTTTCTAATTTGAAAGCAAGTAGTGCCTCATTGAGCTTGCGGTCCCACGTTCGGTCCTGGGTGAGAAACGCGATCTTTGCGTACTGTTGCGTGATAGTTGATCCGCCTTGGGTGCTTCCGCCCGTCAGGTTGTTAAACGCAGCTCTGGCAATCCCTTGTGGCGAAATTCCGCCATGGTCGTAGAAGTTGCGGTCTTCAGCCGCAAGGACTGCTTGTTGCACGTCAACAGGGATCTCTGCCAGTGGAACTGAGCGCCTAGTTGATTCACCCAAGCGACCGATTTCGTTTTTTCCGTCCGCGTAGAGCACGACGGTTGCTTCACTCGTTGCCAAGTCATTGGGTGTTGGCACTTCCGTCCTAGCCAAAAGGACTGCAAAGATTGTTGTTCCGATCGCTATGAGAAGGATGATTAGCCAGAGGAGTCGGCGCAGCCAACGACGCCGCCACAAAGGCACGTATTCGTCGCTCGACGCGCTCCGCTTAGTCGGCTTTTTTGCCGTCTTCTTACTAGCGGAGCTCTTTTTTGCTGGGGAGCTCACTGGTGTCCTATCGGGGAAGGGGACATTTTCTGTGGGTGTCTCTTTGTTCGTGACCTAGTCCAACAGATCATCGGCCTTAAAAGCCGGTACGGCGCGCCGCGGAGTTCCATCTCCTAGCGAAAATGCCCGGATCAGGTAGTTCCAGTGGCAATCGGGGCACACCTCTACGACATAGACCCGAAATTCACCGAATTTATTGCACATTGAAGGGAGTTCTTCGGCTTTTCGGATTCTTCCGGCGTAGGGGCCTAATTCATCTCCATATACATAGTGCAATTCCACAAAGTGCGTGCTTTTGCAGGCCGGGCAGTTCGATTTAGCGCGTTCACCGTGAAACTTTGCGGCCTTGAGCAGGTAGGGGTCCGCTTCACAAAAGTCACTTGTAAGGGCGCCACCGCGGTGAAGTTTCGTAATGTCTGCGGCACGTGAAAGGCCATAATCCACCACATTTCGTGGTTTTTGAGGGTCGGAAATGGGTTCTGGTGCGGGGATTGGGCCCCTTTTGGGGGAATTTTTGGTGGATTCACCGCGGGCGACTCGACCCCGCACCCCTTGTTTGCGCATCTGAGCCATACGCCTAGTTTACGACCAAGTGCAAATGGGTGCCCAAGAATTTCGGGGTTAGTGCACATTAGATATATCGATTCGATATATTGCTCCGTATGAGTAACCGCCGTGATGTCCTGAGCTTCGCGATTCTTGGCGTGCTCGGTGATGGTCCCCAGCACGGCTATGAATTGCGAAAAAGACTCACTACCGTGCTTGGTCCATTTCGTGCGTTGTCCTATGGCTCTTTGTATCCAGCACTTAAGCGGATGAACTCCATGGGGCTGATCGAAGAAGAGTCACTCACGCCAGCCATTGAAAGTACTGCCCCTGCCCTTTCCGGTAAGCGCGCGCGAATCGTGTACGCAATCACTGCCGACGGCAAAGAAATTTTCGGTGAGTGGGCAAATAAGCCTGGACCAGAAGCCTGGGAAGATGAAGGTTTCGCAGCCCACCTTGCATTCTTTTCCGCAACCGAAGCACGGACACGTTTACGAATCTTGGAAGGTCGCCGCTCACGTTTGGAAGAGCGTGTTGACGCCTTACGTGATTCCCTTACCCGCGGTCAACAGCGCGTTGACGCCTACACACTTCAACTTCAGCAACATGGACTCGAAGGGGCCGAGCGTGAAGTGCGCTGGCTCACAGAATTAATTGATCAAGAGAAAGTAACCCAGGAAAGGTAAGAAATGAGTGCACAATCCGGCGGAGAAATTCGCGTAGCAATTGTTGGTGTTGGAAACTGTGCTGCATCCCTGGTTCAGGGTGTGGAGTACTACAAGAGCGCCAAAGCTGATGAGTTTGTCCCCGGACTCATGCATGTTCAGTTCGGTCCTTACCACGTAAGTGACGTCAACTTCGTTGTTGCCTTTGACGTTGACTCAAAAAAGGTTGGCCTTGACCTCGCTGACGCAATTGGTGCCTCTGAGAACAACACAATCAAACTGTGCGACGTTCCAGCATCCGGTGTCACCGTCTCGCGTGGTCGCACACTTGACGGTTTAGGCAAGTACTACCGTGAAACAATCACTGAGTCAGACGTCGCTGAAGTTGACGTTGTCCAGGTGCTCAAGGACGCAAAGGTCGACGTAGTTGTCTGCTACCTGCCCGTGGGTTCAGAAGATGCCGCCAAGTTCTACGCGCAGTGCGCAATTGACGCTGGTTGTGGATTCGTCAACGCACTTCCAGTCTTCATTGCCGGAACACCAGAATGGGCAAAGAAGTTCGAAGACGCCGGTCTGCCAATCGTTGGTGACGACATTAAAAGCCAGGTCGGTGCGACAATCACCCACCGTGTTCTGGCCAAGCTGTTCGAAGACCGCGGTGTGATCGTTGACCGCACTTACCAGCTCAATGTTGGTGGAAACATGGACTTCAAGAACATGCTCGAGCGTGACCGCCTTGAGTCCAAGAAAATCTCAAAGACCCAGTCGGTCACTTCCCAACTCGCACACGACCTTGGTGAGAAGAACGTGCACATTGGTCCTTCGGACTACATTGCGTGGCTCGACGACCGCAAGTGGGCATTTGTCCGACTTGAAGGTCGCGCATTCGGCGACGTCCCCTTGAACCTGGAGTACAAGCTCGAAGTGTGGGACTCACCCAACAGTGCCGGTGTGATCATTGACGCTGTTCGTGCAGCAAAGATCGCAATGGATCGCAAGATCGGTGGCCCAATTCTTTCGGCTTCCAGCTATTTCATGAAGTCACCACCGGTGCAGTACAACGACTCTGAGGCAAAGCAAGCGGTCGAAGACTTTATCGCTGGCACCATCGAAAGATAACTCCTTCGCAACCGGTAGCGTCTGTTCAATGCAGGCGCTACCGGTTGTTCGGTCGCTGCTCCACCGCAAGGATTTTCGGGCCCTCTACAGCACTCGACTGGTCAGCCAATTTGGAGACGGTTTCTTTCAAGCCGCCCTCGCTTCCTTCGTGCTCTTCTCACCCGAGCGTGAACCTAATGCCGCGGCAATTGCCGTAGCCTTTGGGATTCTGTTACTTCCCTACTCACTCATTGGGCCCTTTGCGGGCGTATTCCTAGACCGTTGGCTGCGTCGCAATATTTTGGTCCGCGCCAACCTTCTCAAGGCCTTACTCACCGTTCCCGTAATCGCCGCGGTACTCGCCGGCAGTGAATCCGTGATTCTTGGTATTTCTGTACTCGCCGTTTTAGGTGTCGGCCGATTTATTCTTGCTGGGCTCTCCGCATCCCTGCCGCACGTTGTGAGTGGAAAGGAACTCATTACCGCCAACGCACTAACACCAACTTCAGGAACAATCGCATTTGTTGTTGGTGCAACTACCGGACTTGGTATCCGTGAAATATTTGGTGGGGGTGACCCCGGCAGCGTCGCATTACTCTTGTTTTCAATAGGAACGTTTATTTCAGCAGCTCTTATTGCCCGAACGTTCGCCGTGCACGCCCTTGGGCCCACTCACCGACTTAAAAGTTCAATGGTGGACTCACTTCGCGGTGTTACCGGTGATCTTGTCACTGGAATTCGAACATTGAATTCACACCGTGTAGCAGCCAGGGCCTTGCTGCTCGTTGCCTTCAACCGGATCTCCTTTGGTGTAATTACCGCAGGATCCTTACTTCTCCTTCGAAATACTTTCCACCAAAGTGTGAATGCCAATGCCGCCCTCGCTGACTTTGCAATCCTCTCGGGATTCGCCGCGACCGCCGCGTTGATCGCGGCAATCCTGACTCCATGGATGTCACGTAAAATTGGAATCCCGCACTGGTCCGCTGTGGCTGTTGCCCAAGCTTCAATCGGCATGGCGGTGTTCGCATTCGCATCTACTACCCAGAATTTCCCACTCCTGCTCGTGGCTGGATTCAGTCTTGGCTTTGCGGGGCAAGCCGTCAAAGTCTGTTCCGACACCGTGATTCAAAGAAAAATTCCCGATGAAAGCCTAGGCCGGGTGTTCTCACTATTTGACATGAGCGTGAATGTTGCCCTCGTCTCGGGAATCATCTTGGTAGCACTCCTCGCCCCGGTCTCGGGAATCGCACCAGTTCTCTACGCTGGCATTGGAGTCACGTTGGCCTTGGCGAGTTTTTGGTATTGGCGCACGGCTCGCAAAATAGTTCAGTAGGGTTTATCCATGTCTAATGGAGCAACGGAGCAATACCAGCGCAGCCCGGTCACTCGGGATCGAGTTCGCCCGCGAACCATCTTCTCGATTATTGTTTTTGTTCTCGCTACAGTCCTGACACCACTTTCTGTTGCCGGCCACTGGGCTCACTCAACAATCGTTGATGCTGAGCGTTACATTGAAACGATCGGCCCAATCGGTGCAAGTCCTGAAGTGCAGAGCGTATTCGCTGAAGTCGTCACAGACGCGATCGTTGAGCAAGTTAATACTGAGTCTCTAGTCGGTGACTTCCTTGGTGGAATCTTGCCCGGCAACGAAATAACAGATCGCCTAGCCGGCCCAATTGCAACGGGAATTAATGGTTTGATTGGAACAGCTGTCGACACATTTGTTACCTCAGATGCATTTACTCGCGCATGGCTTGAGCTCAACAAGGCAGCACAAAAAGGATTCATTGCAATTCTGCAAAAAGAACCCAGTGGTCCCATTGAACTCCAAGGTGACGACGTAGTGCTCAACTTGGACTCGGTGATCGCTCTCGCCCAAGAAAAATTGGTGGAGAGTGGAATTTCGTTTGCCGCCAACATCACAGTTCCCGCAACCGACAAGCAGTTCGTCTTAATGAGTGCTCCCGCACTGGCACAGGCTCGAACCTTCTACGCGTTCTCAGCGCCGATCTTAAGTTGGGTCATGGTGTTGATTGCAGCCATGTTTATCCTGGCAATTCTCTTAGCTAGGCGCAGAGCGCGCACAACCGTTGCCGCGGGTATCGCAGTAATAGGGTCAGCTTTTGCACTTTATGCCGCAACAGTCTTGGGTGAAGGTGTTGTAACAAATCAGTTCAAAGGAAGTATCTTTGAGGACTCCGCTGTTGTTGTGTATCAATCTTTCCTGTCCTACCTTGTTTCTGGACTACAGGCACTTCTCGCACTCGGAATTATTCTGGTACTCGGTGGCTGGCTTGCCGGTCGGACAAACTCGGCGCACTACGTCCGTGGCCACTTCACTCGCGGGCTCAACGAGATAGCTGACCGCACCGGTTGGGACACTGGTTCGCGCTTTGCTCCCTATGCACCAATTATTCGTTGGGCCGTAGTTGTAATTTGGTTGGCAGTCCTACTGAGCGGCAACTACCTGGGTAGTTTCAGTGGCATTCTGTTCACCCTATTCATGGCAGGTATTTGGACCGGCTTGGAAATTCTTATTCGCGCTCGGACCACCATCGAAGTAGTTGTTCTCGAGCAGAATCTTGAGACTGAGGTCCCTGATCAAGCCTAAGTTCCATGAGGAATTTATAAGCTGCACCAACTTCACGTCCCGGACCAATTCCCAGAATCTCCATGATTTCGGCGCCGTCAAGGTCGGGGCGTAGTGCATCTAGTTCCTCTTGTTCCTGCAGCTGAACTATGCGCTCTTCTAAACTGTCATAGGCAGCCTGCAAGGCAGCCGCTCTGCGTTTATTCCGGGTTGTCGAGTCGGCACGCGTGAGTTTGTGGAGTCGGCTCAATTGTGTTCCAGCATCACGAACGTACCTGCGAACAGCAGAATCAGTCCATTCACCCGTTCCATATCCATGGAAACGTAAATGCAACTCAACCAATAACGACACCTCATCGATCTGTTCGTTACTAAACCGGAGTGCCTTCATGCGCTTCTTTGTCATGCGCGCGCCGACAACTTCGTGGTGGTGAAAAGAGACTCCACCATCGGCCTCAAATTTTCGGGTTTTAGGTTTACCGATGTCGTGTAAGAGTGCTGCCAGTCGAAGGATTAGGTCGTTTGGGAGTTGTGGTTCGTGGCTTGTTTCTAGGGCAATTGCCTGCTCAAGAACTTTGAGCGTGTGTTCGTATACATCTTTATGGTGGTGGTGTTCGTCTTTCTCGAGTTGTAGGAGCGGCAACTCCGGCAGCACAAATTCAGCCAATCCTGTTTCCACCAAGACCGTTAACCCAACCCGAGGGTGCTCCGACATAATTATTTTGATGAGTTCTTCGCGGATCCGCTCGGCTGAAACAATCTCAAGCCGGGAAGCCATTTCACGCATCGCGTCAATAACGTCCGGTGCGATCGAGAACTGTAGTTGGGATGCGAAACGTGCTGCCCGCATCATGCGCAGGGGGTCATCGGAAAAAGACTGTGCTGCTGTCAATGGAGTCGATAAGATCTTGTCTTCCAAGTCCTGCAGCCCGTTAAAGAGGTCAACAAATTCCAAAGTCGGAAGAGTGAGCGCCATGGCGTTGACCGTGAAGTCACGGCGACCAAGATCCGCGGCTAATTCCGTTCCAAATTCAACGTCGGGCTTTCGAGAGTCCGCGGTGTAATTTTCACTTCGATAGGTAGTGATCTCGATTTGCCGGCTGTCCTTGCTGGCACTTATCGTGCCAAAGGCAATTCCTGTGTCCCACGTATTTTCCGCCCACGAGTCTAAAAGCCGTTTAATGTCGGCTGGGTGCGCGCTGGTTGTGAAGTCAAGGTCGGAAAGTGGGGACGTGCGGCCTAGAAATGCATCCCGGACCGGGCCTCCAACTAATGCAAGTTCAAAGCCGGCATTGTCAAAAATAGTGCCCAATTCAAAGAGCAGACCGGCAACGGGGGCCAGGCTCTTAAGTGCTCGGCGCTGCAATGAAGTGGACACGGCAGCCAAGGTTACCCACCCTTTGCGTTTATCCTCGTTACATGGTGTTCAAGTCGGAGCAGAAAAGTGTGCGAGCGCGCTCACGGCTCCGAACTCTCACAGTTACCCCCTTGCTAAGTATCTCCTTATTTAGTGCAGCACTTGGATTCTGCGGTCTCGGATTTTTCGTGGCTGGAGCAGCACCTGCGACCGCGGACCCTGCAGGGTCGGTGATCGCGGTGGTGGTTGACCGACTCACTCCGCTCGCTCCCCAACCCGGTGAGACATTGCGGATCTCGGGAAAGTTGTTGAACACGTCTGATGTCGCAATAAATCAAGTCTCGGCGCGTCTAGGCGTCTCTGCTAGCCCGATTGAGGAACGAGCTCAGATCACAAAGCAAGCAAATTTGGAACTTGACCCTGAAATAGAGTCCGTCGACTATTTTTTGAATAAGACCAAAGTTGCCATCAGTGACACGCTAAGACCAGGGGACGAAGCTGACTTTGACATCTCAGTTCCCCTCAATGATCTCCCATTGGGACGTGACGGTGTGTACACGTTGATGGTTGAAGTACTCGGAGCGAGTGGGGATACAAGGGTTAGTCGCCAAGGGGGGATTCGCACTTTCCTCCCCTGGATGGGTTCTGACTCCAATCCAATCGACCTTGTGTGGCTGTGGCCGCTCGCCGACTACCCGGCGCAACAGGCCAATGGGGTGCTACTCAATGAAGGCATTCCGCGCTCACTGGCGCCCGGTGGCCGACTTGACTCACTGCTCACCGTTGCAGCTAGCAATGCGTCCCGCGTGAGTTGGATCGCAGATCCGCAACTACTCCAAGTGGCCCAAGACCTTTCTGGTGGTTATCAGGTGCGCCGTGGTGAGGACAATGATTCAGTATCAGTCGGGGACCTTTCCCAAGAGGCTGGCCAATGGCTGGATCGACTTCAGGTCGCACTCCGTGCCGCCGGTTCAACGGCGTCGGCTGGTTCAGATCGGTTGCCCCTGCGGGTCACACCGTATGCCGATATCGATGCTAGCGCGGTGAATCGAACAGGGTCGGACACTGATGTTGTTCGCGCAACCACCATGGCCGGAGGTGTGGCATCGAGTGTTTTGGGAGAAACTGTGAGTGGCTCGATCTACTGGGCACCAAGTGGTCGGCTCAATAAACGAACCGGTGACCTGCTGGCATCAAGTGGGGTCCGCACGGTAATTCTTCGCGGGAATGCCCTACCGCCAACCAACCCCAATACGATCTCGACGGGTCTCGGGGTTCTAGGTACGACCTACGGAGGCATAAACGCCGTCCTAATTGATCCTGGCCTGAGCACCACCTTGGCACTACCCCAAGCATCCAAGTCAGACGGAATCCTGATGCGACAGCGCTTTCTTGCAGAAACCGCTGTCCTGAGCCAACTGGTCCCAGAAGATGCCGGCTCTCGCATGATCGTTGCCGGGCCATTCAACATTCGTTGGAATCCGGAGCCGGCAGCCCTGAATTCTTTACTCGAAGCGACCGGAACGGCACCGTGGTTGGACTCGGCATCCCTCTCGGATTTGCTCACGGAAAATAGTCCAGGAATACCCCGCAAGCGAGGCGGATACGGTCCAAAAGCTCAGGGTACTGAATTGCCGGCTTCCTACTTGGAGAAAGTACAAAATGCGAGTAAACAGCTCGCGTCACTGACAGCGGTCCTGGACAACCCCAGTGGTGTGACCGGCGCATACGCAGAAGCAATTTTACGTGCTCAGTCGAGTGCCTGGAGGAGTGAACCGGCAACAGGTGAGGAACTGGTCGCGAGTATTTCCACGAGTTTGCGGGACGAAATCAGCCAGGTGTATGCGCTCTCTGAAGGGACCATCACCCTTTCAGGCGAAAGTGGATCAGTACCCGTCACAATCGCAAACGATCTTGACCGATCAGTAACAGTTGGAGTCCAGCTACGTGGAATCCCGACAGCCAGACTCGAGAGTCCACCACTATTTGACATCACTATTGAGCCGGGCAAAAAAGTCAGTGTCGAACTAGAAGCAACGGTTGTGGGTGGTCGCACCTTGAGTGCGGGTGTGCAGCTACTCACTCCAGAGGGTCAAGCATTCGGTCAGCCTGCGCGCATTGAACTTGTGTCCACCGCCTATGCCCGAGCGGCAGCGTGGGTGATCGGAGCTGCCTTTATCGCAATCGTCTTATTCGTTGTCGTGGGAATAACTCGGCGAGTTCACAAGGCCACTATTGGTTCGCGCACTGATTCACAGAAGAATGAGCCACATGTCTGAACGGGCGCTACTAGGTCCCAGCGCCATCATGGCCGTGGGAACCGTGACCTCTCGAGTCACCGGAGTCATGCGCGACATCGCAATGACGGCAGCACTCGGCTTCTTTCTTGTCTCGGACGCTTTTTCCTTGGGTAATTCACTCCCCAACATGATTTACATATTGATATTGGGTGGTGCACTAAACGCTGTTTTCATTCCACAACTTGTTCGTAAGATGAAAGAAGATGCAGACGACGGTCGTGCATATGCGGATCGACTTATTACTCTCACCGCAATTGTTCTTTTAACGCTCGCGATCGTGTCAATTATTTTCGCTCCGCAAATAGTTGACCTTTACACTCCCAGCGACTACCCGCAAAATGAATTCGATTTGGCGCTCGCTTTCACTCGACTGTGTTTACCGCAGATATTTTTCTATGGAATTTACACAATGTTCAGTCAAGTGTTGAACACTCGCGGGAAGTTTGGAGCACCCATGTTCGCTCCAATCGCAAACAACATTGTTGCGATTACGGCTTTCCTGTTGTTCATCTACTTCGCTGGAACAGGTGCCGCAGCGGACGGAAATCTCACGTCACACGAAATTTGGTTGCTCGGTTTGGGAACAACACTTGGGGTAGTTGCTCAAGCACTTATTCTGATTCCCTTTCTCATTAAGGCAGGTTATGTGTGGAAGCCTCGTTTTTACTGG